>ODAI014241420.1_pt1 | contig 28647 bp, 22 predicted proteins | sample 1539321 | NCBI WGS metagenome assembly ODAI01 (sample SAMN02144231, study PRJEB22623) | gut metagenome | biome: sheep rumen | host: Ovis aries | place: New Zealand
AGGTCGGTTCCGTTAACCTCACCGTCGCCGTTCAGGTCGGCAGCAGCGGTTTGCTCTTTCTGACCGAGAATAATATTAACCATAGCCGTCAGGTCGGAACCGTTAACCTCACCGTCGCCGTTGATGTCGCCTTCGATTACAGAAGCATGCTCCGAATATTCCTTTTTCATCTCGTAAATGATGGCAAGCGACTTCTCGCCGGTGTTGGCAACGTAGATATCGAAAATCTTAGCTTTTGCACTGCCGCTCTCCTGTGCAAGACGTACGTAAACTTCGTCGTTACCGTTGTAGTTGAAGGTGTATTTGCCCCACATACGACTGTAGCCGGTCTTTTCGATAGTACCGATTGTCTGCCACTCATTGCCGTCGGCAGATACCTGTGCGAGCAGAGGACCACCCTCCATGTTGGCTATTACCACAACATCGAATGGCCCCATAATCTTATTCTTTGTCTTGATGGCTGCATTGGCATGTTCGTTGGTATAAATGCTTGAGAACTGTATGTTGTTCTTTGTACCTACGAAGATTGTATCGATGTCTGTTGCGGAAATGGGATAATAACCTCCTTCGTTCTCGCCAATCTTGTCGGTTTTGTTGTCGAGGTTCTGCCACAGAACTGCCTGACCTTTGGTCATGACTGTCCACTGCGGATCGCTGCCGGCTTCGTCTTTCTCCTCATATTCCTTCTCGCCAACCGGTACTTTGATGGTAATTACTTCGCCTGTAGCGTCATCAATACTGTCTCTTTCTTCATAGATGTACATCTCTGTTGCATTCTTGCCGCCTGCGAACAGTCCTCCGCCATTGCTGATGCCGTCCCATGCAGGAGCTGCGAAGTGGCTGACGATATCGATTGCTACGTGAGGATTCTTTACATATATACGCTTTGTGACGGGCTCTGAGAATACCATGCCGCCTGCAACAGCAAATGCTGTAATGGTAGCCGGCTGAGTGAAGGTAAGAGGCTCGGTGTATTTCGATGAAACAAGAGTGTCTTTCGACTCCTTGAAGTTATACCAGATGGTAACCGTCGGATCATCGTTGGTGATTGTAACGATGGTATTGTCTTCCCCTTCTTTTGATGCAATCTTCGGAGCTTTGGGCTGGCTCTTGATGTCAACATCGAGGCTTACTATCGGGCTTGGGTCGTAGCCTTCGGCATATGCAATAACCTTCACGGTCTTTGCCTCTGTCAGAGTGAACGGCTCTGTGTAGAGTGTGCTGGCATCGGTTGGGTCGCTGCCGTCGATGGTGTAGTAAGCCTTGATCTTAGGCAGTTTGGCTGTTCCGATTGTGACGATGGTCGCCATGTCCTTGTATTCGATGTTGATAGTGGGCTTGTTCACGCTTGTAATGTCAGTGCGCGAGTCAACAAGGTAGTCAACGGCGTTGTTGAGCATCTTGCCCATGCTGGGATAGTTCTCTGTTGTAATGCCTTGATTGAAAGGCAGGAATACGTAGCTGTTGTGTCCGGCATTGTGAGTGTGGATTGCCACGATGCTCGGGTCGGAAGTGTCAACGGCATTAATCTCGTCTTCACTGAAATAATCTCCCAGCTTCACTCCTGTGAATGGTGCTCCTGTAGAGAGGATAAGACCGGTGAACTCTTCATCGGCAATCAACTCGCTTTCGGGGTCGAGGCCTGCGAATATCGATGATTTCTTTGTCAAAGCCTTGGCAATGTTGCCGTCGGCAGATGCTGCCTCAACAGCCTCGCCATATCCCCATGCAGGATAGAGACCGGCATTGAGGTTAAGCATCGGAGTCCATGGCATAGCCTCTTTCAGTGTTGCCACGATAGGACTGCTGGCAGGTACCGAATAGCTTACGATGGTGGTGCTGAACGACCGCAGTGAATCGGCAGTGACGGTCGAGATGTCTTTGGCAACGTCGATGGCAACAACATCGGTGTATTCACGTGCTGTCAGAGCCAGGTATGCGTTGTCGGCTTCGAGAGAATATCCGTCGGCAGCTGAGTTGTAGATGAAGCCAAGCTGTGTGCTCTTGGCTGGTGCACCGTCGTCGATCATAATCAGTGGAATGTCGAGACCGCCTGTGATGGCTACAATCTTAACGGCTACGGGCTCTGTCTGATCTTCACTGATTTTCCATACAAAGGTGAAGTTGCCGTCTTCGTCGCGCTCATCTGAGGCTACGTTACCGCCGGGGCATAGGCCGCCTGTGGGCTGCTGAACCACTTGCATGTAGTCGTAGCCGGCCTTGAAGCCACGGTTGGTGGCTGTGGCATTGGCAGAGCGTGCACGCAGTGTAACTGTCTGGCCACCAACAAGGTTAGGGAGAATAATCTCCATATTATTGCGGTTGATACGGATGTTCTTAGCAAACAGCATGGTGTTGTTGCTCTTGCTCAGACCAGCAGATCCGATCTTAAGCCCCTGAAGCTCCTTAATGGGCTCTCCGTTGGCGGTAAGTTCGCCGGAATACTTTCCGTTTTCCTGAGCCTGTTTGAACGAGCCGTCATCATTGAAGGTAACAGTCCATTTTGAGGCATCGGCAGCCAGATTAGCAATCGTGGCACTGCTGAAACCTTTGGAGAAGTCCCATAGTTTCTTGTCCTGTGCATTGGCTGTGAAAACTACAGCAGACAATGCGAGGATGGTTAAAGTAAAGAATTTCTTCATAATGATTTTGTTTTAATTAGTTAATTATTTCGTATGGAAAGTAATCTTGTTATGTCTGTAGTTTGTTGACTGCAAAAATAAGCAAAAAAAACTGGTTCTCAATAAGAAAACCTGCTTTTTTAATACTATTTAAGAGTTATGGTATTATGATAGTAAAAAAATATCAGCTTGAACTGAGGAAATGCTTTTGTTCGGAGCGACGGTAATTCTGAAATCCTGGAAATGCTTTTGTCAGGAACGACAGGAATTCTGAAATCACGGAAATGCCGTCGTTCGGAGCGACAGGAATTCTGAAATCACGGAAATGCCGTCGTTCGGAGCGACAGGAATTCTGAAATCTCTGAAATCGTCAAATGCGAAGCGACAGCATCGTCTATTTCGTGACGGTGCTGCCGCTGTATATGAACTCGTTATTTCTTATGCCTGTTGGCACGCTGCTCGCGGTATTTGGCTTTTTGGCGGGCTGAGCCACTGCCGTGAGCACCTGTGATGTATTTCTTCTTCTTTGCTTTAGTCTTTACTTTGTCGTCAGTTGACTTCGGTCCGCCTCCTCTTCCGAAACTGATGCCGTTTTCAAGAATGCTCTGGAAATCGTCGTCCTTACTCATTGTTTTGTTTTTTTAATGATGGAACAGACGGACTCCGGTGAATGCCATAGCTATGCCGTATTTGTCGCAGGTTTCGATAACATTATCGTCGCGAACGCTGCCGCCGGCCTGAGCAATGTATTCAACGCCACTCTTGTGGGCACGCTCGATATTGTCGCCGAATGGGAAAAATGCGTCGCTGCCAAGAGCTACTTTCGTGTTGCGAGATATCCATGCTTTCTTTTCTTCAATCGTGAATACCGAAGGCTTCTCAGTGAAGAACTGCTCCCATGCACCGTCGCGAAGCACGTCGTCGTGGTCTTCGCTGATATATACGTCGATGGTGTTGTCGCGGTCGGCACGACGGATGCCTGGCTTGAACGGCAGATTCATGACCTTTGGACTTTGGCGGAGCCACCAGATGTCGGCTTTGTTTCCGGCAAGACGAGTACAGTGGATACGGCTCTGCTGACCTGCACCGATGCCGATAGCCTGACCGTCTTTCACGTAGCAGACGCTGTTCGACTGAGTGTATTTCAGGGTGATGAGAGCGATGATAAGGTCGCGTTTAGCATCCTCGGTGAATGTCTTGTTCTGTGTGGGGATATTCTCGAAGAGTGCAGGATCGTCAAGACGAACTTCGTTGCGTCCTTGCTCGAAGGTGATGCCGAATACTTGTTTGCGCTCAATGGGGGCGGGGACGTAGTTGGGGTCGATTTTGATTACGTTGTATGTTCCTTTGCGTTTTTCCTTGAGGATTTCAATTGCCTCGGGTGTGTAGTCGGGGGCGATGACACCGTCGCTTACCTCGCGCTTGATGAGCGTTGCCGTAACGGCATCACAAGTGTCGCTCAGTGCAACGAAATCGCCGTAGCTGCTCATGCGGTCGGCACCGCGTGCACGGGCATATGCACATGCTATTGCACTGTCGTCGAGACCCTTGATGTCGTCAACGAAATATATTTTTTTCAGCGTGTCGCTTAATGGCAGTCCTACGGCTGCGCCTGCCGGTGAAACGTGCTTGAAGGAGGCTGCTGAGGGCAGGCCTGTGGCTGCTTTCAGTTCCTTTACAAGCTGCCAGGAGTTGAACGCATCAAGGAAATTGATATATCCGGGACGTCCGTTTATCACTTCGATGGGTAACTCGCCTTCGGTCATGAAGATTCGTGAAGGCTTCTGGTTCGGATTGCATCCGTACTTCAGTGCTAATTCTTTCATAAGCTATATAGATTTTGTTTCTTAATTAACAAAATTCCCTCTCCACTCGAAGGCGGAAAGGGATGAAGGTTTTGTTTTGAGGGAGGGTAGGGCTTACTCTGCTCCTTTTGCAACAGTCTTCTTCTCTGCGATACGTGCCTTCTTACCTGTAAGTTTGCGCAGATAATAGAGTTTAGCACGACGAACCTTACCTACCTTGTTTACTTCGATGCTGTCGATGTTCGGTGACTCGATAGGGAAGATACGTTCTACACCAATCGTTCCCGACATCTTGCGTACTGTGAAGCGACGCTTGTCTCCGTGGCCTACAATCTTGATTACTACACCACGATAAAGCTGGATACGCTCCTTAGAACCCTCGATAATTTTGTAAGCGACAGTGATGGTGTCACCAGCCTTAAAATCTGGATGCTTCTTGCCGGTTGCAAATGCTTCTTCAGCAACTTTCATTAAATCCATAATTCTTAAATCTTAATTCTTTATTGTTACTGTATCGTTCCAACGCAACATAATGGGCAACTCGCTACTTCCCACCATCGGTTACGCCGAAAAGCGGGTGCAAAGGTACTTAAAATAATTGGGAATTTATTAATGATATAGGATAAATAACTAACAAAAGTTTGTGTTTTAACCAACATTAACTAAAATTTCTGTTTATTCAAAGTAGAATGTGAGTACGAACATCTTATTGGTTGCCCTGTTAACACTGTTTGCAAATATTCGTGTGTTGGCATCGAGTAGTTCGTCTGCATGCTTCTTATTGAGTGAGTTGGTAAGACTATAACAGAACTTTAATTCGGGAATCAATTTGAAGAATGGCAGGTAAAAATCGCATCCGATGCCGAGTTCTACCATGGCATCCATGCGCTTGAGAGATATGTATTCCTGGTCTTTCTTTGTAAGGTTCAGGAGGGCGTTTATGCCTGCATAGATGTATGGACGATGATTGTTGAATCGTTCGGCGGAGAATTTCAAACCTAAAGGTAGTGAAACGTAGATGTTCTTCAGATCCTGTGTCACCTCCTTCTCGTTTCCGTATTCGTCGTATTCGCCTAAGCTCCTGAAGCGTAGGTGCTTGCCTCCAAAGTGCATACCGGGAGTGAATCGCAAATTGAAATGCGTGCCAAGACGAAGGTCGGCAACCAGACCTACGCTGAAGCCGGGATTCCATTTGTCGGCATCGAGAAGTACTGTCTGTACTTGCTGTGTCCCGTCGCTATTGGCTATAATCTGTGGCCCTATGTTGTCGAAATCTATGTCTTGTAGGTGGGCTCCTATGTATATACCGTAATGCAGTGTACGTAAATCAATGTAAGGCTTATGTTGGGCCTTACGTTCCTGTGCCCCTACGTACAGAACTGTTGCTGCCATAACAGCTATTGCGATTATTCTTCTCATACTTTTTTTAATAACGTATTTTTTACATACTTATTATATTGGTTTTAAATTAGACTTCATATAAATTACGAAAAAATCTCATAAAAAGTAGGTATGTTCCGAAAATTATTATTACCTTTGCATCATCAAAAATGAGTATTTAGTTTTAATTTTAAATTTATAGTAATTATGGCTTACGTAATTGGTGACAATTGTATTGCATGTGGTACATGTATCGACGAGTGCCCTGTAGGAGCTATTTCTGAGGGCGACAAGTATTCAATCAACGCAGACGAGTGCACAGAGTGTGGCACTTGTGCTTCTGTATGCCCATCTGAAGCAATCTCTCTGCCTGAGTAACTGATGTTTTTCATAGAAAAGCATATACTTTGTGGTTAAAAGTTGGGGAATCTCGAAAGAGATTCCCTTTTTCGTTTATTATGTCTGATTAAAAAATCGTCAGGAAGACATTCTTTTGTCTTCCTGACGATATAATATCCGTTACCTGTCGTTTTATTTCAGTTCCTTTACGGCTTGAGCCTGAGTATTTTCGGGGTCGAGAGAGAGAATCTTTTCGGCCCATCCTTTAGCTTCTTCTTTGTTCTCGGCAATGAGCAGAGCGTATGACATCATGTAACGATAGGCTGTGATAAGGCGTTTGTTGTCTGTCTCGCCCTTGTCGGCTTTGGGTTCGATAAGCTTAATCTGCTTCTCGAAGATTGGTTTTGCCAGACCCTGCTTTGAGTCTGGATCCATGATTGCGTTAAGGGTACCGCGACGGTTGAGCACATAACTCATGATGTCTTCGTCGTTGGAATATTTTTCTTGAATCTCCGCATATATATCGTCGGCAGCCTTGATTTCTGCCATCTGAGCTTCGCCAGTAAGGTCGGCGGCGTGCTTGTAGTGCATTTCTGCGAGTCCTTGCATGTCGGAAACAGTCTTTGAACTGGTGTTGTTGAGGTAAATCTCATATTCTTTCATACTGTTCTCGAAATCGCCTTTCTTCATGTAGGCATTGGAAATCTCCTTGTGGATTGCGTTTACAGCTTCCTTGTCTGCCTTACTTATTTCGATACATTTTTTATACATGGCGATGGCTTCGTCGAACTGTCCTTTGCCGATGTATGCCTGTGCATAATTGTTGTAGTCAAGGTCCTTCAAGTCTGTGGAATCAGAGTGATTGAAGAGCTTGTCGCCATAAAAGAGACCCTCGTCCCAGTTTTTCAGTGCAATGGCATTCATCAGTGCAATTCGGTTGAGTGACTCGTTGCGTGCATACTTCTGAAGAGCTTCTTTCATGAGCGACATGCTTTTGTCGAATTGTTTGTCAAGGTAGTACATCAGACCGAATCCTGCAAAGTCAACTGGTTCCATCTTGCTTCGGTCAACTTTTTCGTAGCTTGCAATAGCTTCGGTGATCTTTCCTCCGCGTTCATACAGGCGGGCAATCTGGAGGTCAACAGGATAACCTGGAATGTCGGTGCGCAGACGCTCCAACATTTCGATTGACGTACGGAAGTTCACGGCACTGTTCATAACAGCATACTTCTTGTATGGTTCCGGATCAATCTTGTGGCTCGGGTTCTTGCGTTGAAGCTCTTTGTTCCAGTAGATGGCCTGCTCAAAGTATGCTGCGGCTTTGCCGCCATTGTCTTTCTCTACCTCAATGTTACCTAACAGTGTGTATGCGTCTGCACATTTTGTGTCGCGTTCAAGGGCATAATTTGCAAACTTTGCTGCGTTGGCAGTGTCTTTGATTTCAAGAAGAGCTTCTCCAATGCCAACCAGAACTTCTGTGTTCTTTTTGTTGGCTTTGTAGAATGTGTTCAACTGTTCCTTCAAGTCGGCAGGCTTGCTTTTGATAACGCTTGTTGCCTGGTCGATAATGGCTTTGTCGTCTTGTGCCATTGTTGGAGCTGTGAATCCTATCATCATAGCTCCTGCTAATAAATATTTAATTGCTTTCATAACCTTATAAGTTTCAAAAATCTTGAAATTATCTCTTTTGTTTGTATTCTGCTTTATTTCTCTATTCTTTTACTACCTGTACTTCCCTTATTTCCATGTCGCCTTGTATGGGCATCAGTCCGGCCTTGAATATTATTAGCTGGCCTTTGGGAAGTCGGCAGAAATGTGCAAATCCGGACGGTATTCCACTGCGTGGCTCGTTGAGCAGTGCATAGAAATGCCGAATCAGCGGATAGTTGCCGTTATATAGGTAATACTGGTATGGGCGGTAGCTGTTTGTTGCTGTTGCTGAATCCAGTCTGCTTACTTTCATTACAGTTATAGCCTTGTTGAACGTCACGTTTGTTGTGTCGTGCCTGTCGTTAAGCCAGTTGGAACCAATGATTCCAAACGAATTCTTGTGCCTCTCTACGTATTCGATAACGTCTTTACTAGTCTTTACTGCTCCTATGTTCTCGCTGTTGATTGGCTGACCTCCAAGGATGGAATCGACACAATATCGCACGGTGCTTGATTTAGGATTGTCGAAAACAACGTCGATTAACCCTAACTTGGATTTCGGATATACCTCACTCCAGTTCTTGACTTCTCCCTTAAGTATTCTTTTGATGTCTTTAACCGTGATACACGTGTCTGTGTTCTCCTTATTTACGATAATTGCCAGTCCGTCGTATCCAATCTGGATGGAACGAGGCAGGAATCTGCGGTCTTTAAGGTTCTTGAGTTCTTTTTCCGAGAAATTCCTTGACGTGAATGCTAACCATGTTTCGTTCTTCATGAGTTTTGTCATTGCTTCCTCTTCATTGGTATATATCGGTTTCAGTTCTCCTACCGCATGAAGGGGTTGGAATACTCCGAGCAACTCATCGAGAATGGGATAGTAGCTCTCATCGGCGTAGAATGCTTCTGCAGCCTTCTCGTAGTCGTAATTTGTATTTTTAGGCTTGTTCCCACATGAGAGGAACAAGCCTAAAGTTAGTGATAATCCAATTAAATAATTGAATGATGTTCTATTCATATAATTTCTTACTGTAATCTGAAGGTAACAGGTACGGTGTATTTCACGCGTACAGCCGAACCATTCTGCTTACCGGGAATCCAGTGCGGCATTGACTTGACAACACGTACAGCCTCACGGTCGAGCGACGGGTCAACGCTCTTAACCACCTTTACGTCGGTGATAGAGCCGTCGCGCTCAACAACGAAGGTTACGATGACACGTCCCTGCACGCCGTTTTCCTCGGCTACAGGAGGATACTTGATATTCTTTCCGAGATATTCCATCAGCGCTGCCATTCCACCAGGGAATTCAGGCATCTGTTCTACCACATCGAAAATCTTTGTCTCCTCTTCCTTCGGTTTCTCGGTTACGACAACTTCCTTGGCCTTGAGCACTTCGCCAGCCTCCTCGTCGTTACCTTTCACATCGAATGTACCAATAGCGGTGTTGGTCTTTGCAAGGTCGTCCTGTGACTTCAGCTCGTCTTCGGGCTTTACCTCTTCATCCTTCTTGATTTCAGGGGCGGTGAACTTCACAGAGCTCTTAACCTTTTCAACGACTTTCTGTTCCATTTCAACCTTTACAGGCTCCTTACGCTCAACCTTGGCTTCCTTCTTATTAGCAAGTTTCGACAGCTCGACATCTGTTTCAACAGCCACGCGGCTGGCCAGCTGATTTTCGATAGCTACTTTCGCCCATACAAGAGCCATGATGATAAGGATTGATACGATTACAGATATAAGAGCAATAACATTGCGCTTGCCAGTGCTCTTGCGCAGTCTGTACGCACCGTATGCCTGGTTTTTGCCTTCAAAGACGAGATCGACCCAGCTATTGTCTATAAGATCTATTTTTGACATAGTTCGTTCGTTTTAAAATGTTTGGCCATCTTCATTATTTAACTCCCTTAAGCCCTAACAACTTCAGGTCGTCTTCGTTAATCTTGTCGATGACATACTTACCAATACTGCAAATCTGCATCTCGTCAAGAGCCTGTACCATGTTGTTATAGTTGGCTGTGTCCATTGGCTTGATAATCACGGTCAGAGTCTGAATCTTTTCTCCGGTACCGGTGATGTCACCATTACGGATTTCGGAGAGACGCTTCTGATACTGTTCGTCGGTCATCTTGCTGTTGAACGCTGTCTTTTGCTTGTCTAATTCCAGCTTCGCTGCCATAACCTGTGCTACAGGGCGGGTGCCATCCTCTGTTACGTGCTTGATGAGCACGTCGCGGATACCGTTCTTTCCCCAAGAAGTTTCTTTCATACACTCTGGATTCTCATACTCCGGCAGTCCGGCAATATAGTATATCTTGTCGTTGGCACCGAGGTAGATAGTAATGGTGTATGATGCTTTTGTTACCGACTTATCCTCTTTTGACATGTTCTCGTCGTTCGAAGGCATCGTCAACTGCATAGCCTGAGGCTTGCTCAGAGTTGTACACAGCATGAAGAAAGTGATAAGAAGCATCATCATATCAACCATAGGCGTGAAGTTCACGCGGGTATCCATTTTTTTCTGCTTGCTGTTTGATTTCTTTGCCATATATTAGTCCTCCGATGCAGTTTTAAGATTCGTAATAAGCTGATAACGGTTCTCGTTCATGTCCTGAAGCTCTGACATCATCTTCTTTACAACTTCGTACTTTGTCGTTGCATCGCACTTGATTGCAATCTTGAGGTCAGGGTTAGACTCCTTAGCGGCTTTTATCCATTCCTGGAGCTCGCTCATGCCTCCATCGATACTATCGGTGGGGATTCCAAGCTTCTGAATTGCTTCGCCCATTTTCTCAGGTTCAAGGCTCAGGTAGGCTGCCAGTTGGCTGAGCGGTGCTCCAATCATTGCATCTTCTTTGTAGTGCTTGATTTGGGTGGCATTCAGCTGGATACCGAACTTGTCGGTAACCGTGGCAAGCATGTCGTTCATAACGTTCTTGTTCTCTGTACCCACGAAAATCTGTCCCGTCGGGCTTACGAGAATATTCAGAACGTTATTCTCCGGCACCTTAACCTCTGACACTGAACTTGGCGTGTTGACCTTGATTGGCTCTGGCGTCAAGAATGTTGATGTCAACATGAAGAAGCAGAGCAACAGGGTCATAACGTCTGACATAGGCGTCATGTCAATCCAGATGTCTTTTTTCTCAATTTTTATTTTACCCATAATTATTCAGGAAATTAAAAGGTAAAACAGATTATGCCTCTACGTGGTTAGAATCGTATGTAGCTGCAATTGTATAACCAACTTCGTCGAGCGCAAATGTGAGCTTGTCAATCTTGTTAGAGAAGTAGTTGTAAACTACGGTAGCAACCCAAGATGTCAAGATACCTGAAGCCGTGTTAACGAGGGCCTCGGAAATACCTGCTGACAGAGCCATTGAGTCTGCACCACCACCTGCTGACAGAGCCTGGAATGAACCGATCATACCGAGCACAGTACCGAACAGAGCGGTAAGAGTACCGAGGGAAACGATTGTAGCAACCATCGGGAGGTTCATTGTAAGAGTAGGCATCTCAAGCTGTGTAGCTTCCTCGTGGGCCTGCTGAATCTTTGCAATCTTCTGTGACTTCTTCAGGGTTGAATCGGTCTCAACGGTCTGATACATGTGGATAGAAGCCTTTACTACGTTGGCTACGGAACCGCGCATCTTGTCACAGAGAGCATCTGCCTCTTGGAACTTCTGTTCCTTGATGAGGGCCTTAACCTGTGATGTGAACTTTGAAAGGTTCATTGTGCCTGATGCACTCTTGATAGCAAAGAAACGCTCAACTCCAAGAACGATAACCGTGAGCAACAGGGTGAGGATAATACCTACAACGACACCTCCCTTATATACCGTACCCATGAGGTTTGCGGGATGTCCATTTGAATCACCGCCTACGAAGTTGTCTGGATTACCCAGCACGAGGAAATAGAACATGTAAGCGAGAATACAGCAGATTACAAGAATAATCCATGCGTCCTTAACTCCACCGAAGCCACCCTTCTTTGCTTTGGGTGCTGATTTTTGATTAGTTGCCATAAATAAATTTTTTTAGTTATTAAATTAATATAATTAATGTTGTGAATAAATCGTTTTTAAGCCATTGCAATAGTATATTTTCTCAACATGCAAAGGTAGCAAATTAAAATTTACTTTCAAGCGAATTTGCATCTTTTAACTCAAAATTCCAATTTTTTCTCAGAAAAACTGTCGATTATTTGAGTTTAGCAACACTTTCCTTTATTCTTCGCATTGCTTCACGGATGTTATCGTCACTTGTAGCATAGCTCATGCGAAAACAATATGGGTCGCCAAAAGCATCGCCTCCAACTGTCGCCACGTGGGCTTTTTCAAGAAGATACATGGCAAAGTCTGTTGATGTCTTTATCGTTGTTTCACCGTCGCTTTTGCCAAAGAAACTGCTGCATTTGGGGAAGAGGTAGAAGGCTCCTTGCGGCACATTCACCTCAAGACCGGGAATGTCGTTTGCCAGTTCTACAATGAGATTCCTGCGCCTTTCAAAGGCCATGCGCATCTGCTCTACGCATTCTTGACTTGAAATATATGCAAACTCTGCTGCTTTTTGGCTTACAGAGCATGGGCCGCTGGTATATTGCCCCTGTAGTTTGTTGCATCCCTTGACTATCCATTCCGGAGCTGCGATATATCCGATGCGCCAGCCGGTCATTGCGTATGCCTTTGATACTCCGTTGACGATAATGGAATGGTCTTTCATCCCGTCAAACTGTGCAATACTGTGGTGCTTGCCTACATAGTTGATATGCTCATAGATTTCGTCGGCAAGTACAAACAATGTATCATGTCGCCTGATTACTTTTGACAATTCCTCAAGCTCTGCTTCTGTATATACGCTACCGGTAGGATTGCTCGGAGAACATAGAATTAACATCTTTGTCTTCGGGCTTATGGCGGCTTCAAGCTGGTCGGCTGTCATTTTGAAGTTCTGCTCGAAACCTGTATCCACAATTACCGGCTCTCCGCCAGCCAATTTCACCATCTGCGGGTATGATACCCAGTAGGGGGCTGGTATAATTACTTCATCGCCAGGATTGACAAGTGCCATGATTGTGTTGCACACGCTTTGTTTAGCACCGTTGCTCACGAGAATTTCTGAAGTGGTATAGGCGAGTCCGTTCTCCTTCTTGAGCTTGTCAACAATAGCTTTTCTCAGTTCCATGTATCCAGGAACAGGAGAATATTTTGAGAAATTATTGTCAACGGCTTTCTTTGCTGCATCTTTGATATGGTCTGGGGTGTTGAAATCAGGCTCTCCGACACTGAGGTTTATTACGTCAATGCCTTGGGCTTTCATTTCTGAACTTTTCTGCGACATAGCGAGCGTTGCTGATGGAGCCAGTCGCTGTAGGCGGTTTGATAATTGTGCCATATTTATATTTGCTTGACAATTGTTTTATAAACTAACTGCAAAAGTACTCAATTTATTACTAATATTGCAAGAAAAGTTGCTTTTTTTATGTTTTCTTTTGAAATAGCAGGCTTTTTGCCAGTTATTCTTTGTCGATGAACTTCATTTTAGGTGCAGAATATGCCCCATTCGTTCTTTTTTGGTCTGTAGATAGCGACGGTTGTATTCATTTGGAGTGACTTCAATGGGGACGTTCTCCACTATTTCCAGTCCGTATGCCTCCAGTCCTACTCTCTTTACAGGATTGTTTGTCAGGAGTCGCATTTTGTGAATGCCGAGATGTCGTAGCATCTGTGCTCCGCAGCCGTAGTCGCGTTCATCAGGTTTGAAGCCGAGGTGGATGTTGGCGTCAACGGTATCGTAACCTTCTTCTTGAAGTTTATATGCGGCAATCTTGTTCATCAGTCCTATACCACGCCCTTCCTGTTGCATGTATATGACCACTCCCTTGCCTTCTTTATCAATTGCTTGCATAGCCCTGTGCAGTTGTTCGCCGCAGTCGCAACGCTTGCTTCCGAGAATGTCTCCGGTGGCGCATGAGGAATGAACCCTTACCAGTATTGGTTCGTCTTCTTTCCATTCGCCTTTTTTCAGCGCGATATGTTCCAGTCCGTTGCTTTTCTGTCGGAATGGAATAAGTTTGAAGTGTCCGTATTCTGTCGGCATTTCTACCTCGTCGCCAACCTCAATTGCGGAATCCTGCTTCAGACGGTATGCTATAAGGTCCTTGATGGATATGATCTTCAGATTGTGTTTCTTTGAGAATATCTGCAGGTCGGGCATGCGTGCCATCGTTCCGTCTTCGTTCATTATCTCCATCAGCGCTCCGACAGGATATAGGCCTGACAGTTTGCAGAGGTCAACAGCTGCCTCTGTATGTCCGCTTCGCCTTAATACTCCGTGATCTTGGGCGTATAGCGGATTGATATGTCCGGGACGTCCAAATGTTTGTGGAGTCGATGTGGGGTCGGCAAGTGCCTGTATTGTAGCAGCCCTGTCTTGTGCCGATACGCCAGTTGTGCATCCTTCCAGTTTGTCAACGGTGATAGTAAATGGGGTGCCCAGCATGGAAGTATTGTTTGATACTTGATGTGGAAGATCCAATTCGATGCTTCTCTGGATAGTCAGTGGCACACACAGCACCCCTCTTGCCTCCTTAAGCATGAAGTTAACCATTTCGGGTGTTATCTTTTCTGCTGCGCATATAAGGTCGCCTTCGTTTTCTCGGTCCTCGTCATCAACAACGATAACAAATTTCCCGGCCTTGAAGTCCTCAAGTGCCTCGTCAATGTTGCTCAAAATGAATTCTTCCATTTTCTATCTGATTTATTGCTTTCTTTAATGTACATTATTTATAAAATATGGTCTTCCGTTCCTCTATTCTCTTTATGATGTTGTCACTTGTTTGGCGTATCACTTTCATGTCTTTGTATAGGCGCAACCTGAATCGCCAAATCCTGAAATAGAAGAATATTCCCACTGGAAAAATCAGACCAGTTACGACGTTCATCCATTTGGCACTGAACGGTCTTGTGTGGGCATTGGTGTTGATGAGTGGGTAATTGTTCAGTTCGTTCAGTACAATCTTGTCTCTTGTGTTCGAGAGGTCTTCAATCACAGTTTCCAACTTGTTGGATATATTCTCAACTTCATGGTCGTCGCCGGGGTAGAAGAATATCTTTATAGCGTTAGGCGCTTTCAGTAGATGATGGGCTTTCGAGTATGAAGATGCGTCATCGGATATGCTTCGAAGAGTCTCTACATCTTCGGCATACATAGGGTCGTTGATGATTACCTCCTTTCGATAGATATGCCGTTTCGTCCTAATTCCGAAAATGCGGAAAATTATATTGCGGTACATATCAATGTTGAATACAGTGGAGTCTTTGTTTGCTTTGTATGTAAAGAATATGGCTACCGGCGTCAGTATCGCCGTTCCGAGCAGCTTTCCAAACAATACAGTCCAGTTGTCTTCTCTTGCCATTCTCATTCCTGTGTTTTCAAAAATATAATAGATAATGAATACGATGACACTGATGATAACCGGTATGCCCAGCCCTCCTTTACGTATGATTGCCCCAAGGGGTGCCCCGATGAAGAAGAATATAAGACATGCCATCGACAGAGTGATCTTATTGATAAACTCCATCTGGTGCATACGTGCTTCGCGGTTTCTGAAGAATGAATAGTCAGATTTCATGTCCAAGTCGCCGGATTGTATGTTTACGGTATTGAGTGCCTGTGTCATCACCGCCTGCTTGTTTTCCGGAGACAACTTTGCCAACATTGAGTCGATGTCTATTGTTCTCGCCTTTATTTCTGCTTGAAGTCTTGCCGAGTCCCGCTTTTCCAGTTTTGGTCGATAGAAGGTGAATGTCTGTGCCTGTTCATAAAACGAACGGCCAATACTGTCGTTGTATGTCTTGATAGAGTCAAGGTCGTGTACGATTTTCTTCATGCTCTTTGCTCGCGCGTCGGCAGCTATAAAATCCATTTCAACCATATTTAGACCGCCGTCGAAGTCGAGTACGATTACTTTCTTCCAAAATGTTTCCCTGCGGTATGGAATACTGGCACTTCCTGCCACGTCTTGCTGCTGCATATTCTCAAACCATTCTCCTGAATACAGAGTCAATAGCAAGTGTTTCTTTTCAGCCGTTGACTGTAGCATTCCAGAGTCGGCACGGATGATGGCGGCATCGTCGTAGCTGTTGTTTATCTTGTATATCATTATGCCGTAGAGCTTGCCGGTTTTTAGGTCTTTTCTTTGTACATAAAGATTTGTGTTAGGGATACCGTCGTAGAATACTCCTTCGGGAATTTCCAGCTCGGGACTTTTCTGCTTCATTGAAATAAGTAGCTGGTAGAACAGCTTGTTTGCTTCGGGGCCTATTACATTCTGAAAGAAAAACGATATGCCGGCAAGAAAGATCACGATGACGAAAAGTGAGCGGAAAGCCTGCATTAATGATATTCCAGCCGCCTTTATTGCGGTTAGTTCAGAGCTTTCGCCAAGGTTTCCGAAGGTGATTAATGACGACAGTAGGATTGCCAATGGCATAGCCTGCGGCATCAGTATCAACGCCATATAAAAGAAGAACTGCGCCATGACATCAAGCGACAGCCCCTTTCCTATCAGCTCGTCAACATACCTCCACAGAAACTGCATCATCAGAACGAACTGACAAATAAAGAATGTTCCCACGAAGAGCAGACCGAACTGCTTGGCTATAAATATGTCTATTTTTTTTATTTGTAACATGAGCTACCGCCTATACAAGCTGCAAAGTTACTACAAAAAAACCATAGTGCACTTAGTTTTTTGTTTTTTTATATTTTAATTGTTAATAACCGTTACAGCCCACTGACTCTATGCAGCCTTTCCATATTTTGATCCCACAGGTCGTGTAGATCGTCGATGTCATCTTCTAATGCATAGTCAGTAATGTGAAGATTAAGTCCGTCTTCTAACTCATTATCTACTATTCTCATTTCCCAGAAAGAGTCCTCGTCTTCGAAATAGTCCCATTTTAGGCGGATATATTGGTTTTTTTCGCGTTCAATGACTTCTGATACTTTGGTGTCTCTTTCTGTCCATGGCTGTCCCCATGTAAAAGTTATTTTCCCATTGTCCTCACTTACTTGGTCTGCAAGCCACTTACTCAATCCGGCCGCATCTCCAATCATGCTCCATACAATGCTGCGAGATTTGGCTTTCAGAGGGTATTCTAGCGTTAGTTTTTTCTCTTCCATCTTTTTCGTTTTTTGGGTTTGTAGCTATGATTTAATCGTAACGACGCTACAAATTTACTTAATTTTTTCATATTGAATCGTTTTTTTTTCGAAAAATTTTGTTTTTTCGAAAAAAAATACTACCTTTGCACACGATTTTAAGAATCACCAACAATGATGGCGGGGTAGCTCAGCTGGTTAGAGCGTCGGATTCATAATCCGGAGGTCGAGGGTTCGGGTCCCCCTCCCGCTACATAAAGAAATAAGGCGGACATTTGTCCGCCTTATTTCTTTATCCTCCGAAGTTGTCATACATGATTGATTCAGAATCGACCCCAAGGCTGTCGAGCATCTGGACGACGGCGTTCGACATCGGTCCGGGACCGCACATATAGTATTCAATGTCTTCAGGAGCTTCGTGGTCTTTCAGGTATGTATTGAACATTACTTGATGTACGAAACCTGCAGTATATTTTACACCTGCTGCATCGGCTGCCGGGTCAGGACGGTCGAGAGCCAGATGGAAATGAAAGTTCTTGAACTCTTTTTCCAACCCGAGGAAGTCGTCAAGATAGAATACCTCATTGAGAGCACGCGCACCGTAGAAATAGTGCATCTCGCGGTCTGTCGTATGAAGTGTTTTTGTCATGTGCATAATCTGTGCACGGAGTGGAGCCATACCGGCACCGCCACCAACCCATATCATTTCTTTCTTCGAGTCGAAATGCGGATGGAAGTCGCCGTATGGTCCGCTCATAATCACCTTGTAGCCAGGCTGCAGTGTGAAGATATACGATGATGCGATACCGGGATTGACATCCATGAAACCGCTACGATCGGGTTTGAACGGAGGTGTAGCGATACGAACAGTAAGCATGAAAACGTCTCCCTCTGCAGGATAGTTTGCCATTGAGTAAGCACGGATTGTCGGCTCCGGATTTACGCACTTCAGTGGGAAGAGTCCGAACTTTTCCCATGACGGAAGGTACTCGTCGCCAATAAGTTTCTTGTCGATGTCCTTGTCGTAGTCGATTGAGAATGCCGGAATCTTTATCTGCGCGTATGAGCCCGGCAGGAAGTCCATGTGGGCACCTGCAGGCAACTGCACCTTGAATTCCTTGATGAACGTGGCCACGTTCTTATTTGAGATAACAGTACACTCATACTCCTTTACGCCGAGAATCGATTCATCGACGTGGATTTTCAGGTCGCCTTTAACCTTGCATTGACAACCCAGACGCCAGCCCGATTTTATTTCTTTCCGCGTAAAGTGTGGCTTCTCGCTGTCGAGAATCTCGCCGCCGCCCTCAAGAACCTGTACTTTACACTGTCCGCAAGAAGCCTTGCCACCGCAGGCTGATGGCAGGAAAACACCATTCTCGTTGAGAGTTGACATCAGTGATGCGCCCTGAGGCACGTTGATGGTACGGTTGCCATTGATCTCAATATTCACATTGCCTGAAGGCGATAGATACTTTTTCGCTACCAACAGGACTATCACCACAAGGATGATTAAGGAGAGGAAAACCCCTATACTAATTGCTATAAATTCTATCATGTCTTAAATACTTAGTCCGCTGAAACACATCATTGCCATAGCCATCAGACCCACGGTGATAAATACAATGCCGAGGCCCTGTAGGGGCTTAGGCACATCGCTGTACTGCATCTTCTCGCGGATGGCACCCATGGCCACGATGGCCAGTGCCCAGCCGAGACCCGAGCCGAAGCCATAGATAATGGCATCCCACACTGAGGTAATGGCTTGAGAGTTGGATGGATCCATCAAAATGCGCTGCTGCATGAAGAGCGAGGCACCCATGATGGCGCAGTTAACGGCGATTAGAGGCAGGAAAATACCCAGAGCAGCGTAGAGTGAGGGAGAATACTTCTCAACCGTCATTTCTACCAACTGCACCATTCCTGCGATGACGGCAATAAACAGAATAAACGACAGATAGCTGAGATCGACGCCCTTTACGAGGCAGTCGGGTCCCAGCACTTTAGTCTGTAGCAGATAATTGACGGGAACGGTCACTGTCAGCACAAATGTAACAGCCAGTCCCAGTCCAAGCGAAGTCTTCACCGTCTTCGACACAGCCAGATAAGAGCACATGCCGAGGAAGAAAGCGAAAATCATATTATCGACAAAAATCGACCTGAACAGTAATGATATTGTGTGTTCCATATCTTATTTCTCCTTATAAAAGTAAGCACGATGAATCCAAATCACACATCCAACGAGAATCAGTGCCATAGCTGGCATCGTCATCATACCGTTGTTCACGTAACCGAAGTCGTAGCAGGCATCGGGGATAATCTGGAAGCCCAGCAGAGAGCCGCGGCCCAGCAATTCACGTACAGCGCCCACGATGACCAGAATCATGGCGTAGCCCAGACCGTTGCCCACACCATCGAGAAACGAAGGCCATGGTTTGTTCATCATTGCAAAAGCCTCAAGACGACCCATCAGGATACAGTTTGTGATAATCAGTCCCACATATACCGATAGCTGCACACTCACATCGTATGCGAATGCCTTCAGAATCTGCGATACGATAGTTACCAGCGCAGCTACGACCACCAGCTGAACCACAATACGGATGCGGTTAGGGATAGTGTTGCGAATGATAGAGATGATAACGTTAGAGAACGCCGTAATCACTGTAACAGCCAGTCCCATCACGATGGCAGGCTTGAGTTGTGATGTCACAGCCAGCGCCGAGCAGATACCCAACACCTGTCCGAGGATAGGATGATCTACATTCAACGGGTTTGTGAAAACCTCCTTATTTTGTTTACTGAATAATGCCATAGTTTTATTCCTCCACTACTTTAGTTGAATCAGTATTTGCAATACTCTCGAGCATTCGGCCGATCGCATAGGTCTGGAAGCCTTTCAGACCGTCCTTCAGCATGGCGTCAACGCCATTCGAAGTCAGCGTGGCACCAGTCACACAGTCAACCTGTGTGGCGGGGTCCTCAACCTTCTTAACAACTGAGAGAACCACGTTGCCCTGCTCGTCCCAGATCTTCTTGCCGATGAACTTCTCCTGCCACTCCTGCGAGTCTTTGATTTCGGCTCCAAGACCGGCAGTTTCACTCTCGTGGTTAAAGTAAGCACCAAAAACCTTGCCTTCACAATCAATGGCAAGATAGCCGCTGATGCCGCCCCAGAGACCCATACCCTTCAGACTGACCACAACAACATCCTTGCCATCAATCTGGCACTCATACAGCTTCTGACCGTTCTCATCGTCGGTCTTTTCGGCTTTTACCACTTCTGCATACTTAGCCTCAGCCTCAGCGCCATCCAGATTGCGGATGTTGAGCGAGTAAAGAATCTGTTTCTTCACGTCAAGAGCCACGTTGGCGTCCTGCATAGGCTTTAATGCCTGATAGACGAAGGCAAGCAGAAAAGCAACAATGACTACGAGTATCGCACTATATATAATAATGTACGCGTTGGAGTTTGTATTTAGTTTCATAGCGAACCTCCTCTCTTTAATCGTTTCGAAATGTTTCTTTCTACAACGAAGTGGTCAATAGTCGGTGCAAACATGTTGCCAAAGAAGATAGCGAGCATCATTCCCTCTGGATAACCGGCGTTGAGCACGCGAATAATTACAGCCATCGCACCAATCAAGAATCCGTAGATATACTGGCCAGTCTGTGTGCGGCATGAGGTAACAGGGTCTGTTGCCATAAACACAGCTCCGAAAGCAAATCCACCCATCACGAAATGATGCCACCATGTCATACCCTGTCCCGTCTGCTCGAATATGACTGCCATCAGTGCACCGCCCACGAAAACGCTCAGCATTGTGCGCCACGAAGCTATGCCCGTGAAGAGCAGTATGCAGGCACCGAGTGCAATTGCAACGACCGAGGTCTCACCGATAGAACCAGGTATGAAACCGCAGATCATATCGCAGATAGAAGCTGTGGGATTGATGCCTTGTCCTATCTGTCCGAGCGGCGTTGCTGCCGTGAAAGCATCAGGCAAGTTGTTGCCCAGTCCAAATATTGAACTCTGAGCCACCCATACCTTGTCGCCCGTCATCACTCCAGGATATGAGAAGAAGAGGAACATGCGCGCACAAATAGCAGGATTGAAAATGTTCATACCCGTGCCTCCGAATATTTCTTTGCAGAATATTACGCTGAATGCACATGCGATGGCTAGCATCCACAACGGACAACCGATGGGTATAATCAGCGGGATGAGGATACCGCTGACGAGATAGCCCTCCTGAATTTCTTCACCTTTCCACTGAGCCCATGCAAACTCGATGCCTAGACCGACGATGTAGCTCACAAGAATCTTTGGCAGCACAGCGAGGAAACCGTAGCAGAACACTTCCAAGAATGAAGCTTGTGCGAGAGTGCCTGCGGCAAGATAGTTCTGGTAGCCGATGTTGTACATGCCGAAGAGCATTGCCGGCATTAGTGCAATGACCACCATACTCATAATACGCTTCGAGTCGATAGCGTCGTGAATGTTCACGCCGGCTTTACGCGTCGTGTTGGGCACGTAAAGGAAGGTCTCGAAGCCATCGAAGAGGCTGTGGAAAGCGTGCAGCTTTCCATCCTTTTCGAAGTTTGGCTTTATCTTATTGAGATAATTTCTTAAAAAACTCATAATCAACTATTTTCTTTACGTAACATATTCAAACCGTCACGAACGATTTTCTGAAGTTCGAGCTTCGACGAATCGACGAATTCTGCCAAAGCGAAATCTTCAGGCGACACCTCATATATTCCAAGCTGTTCCATCTTGTCAATGTCGCCTGCGATGATTGCTTTGATGAGGTACTCACCGTAGATATCCATCGGCAGCACCCTGTCGTACTCACCTGACATGATGATATGGCGCTCGCCTCCTTTGACGCGGGCATCTAAAGCATATTCCTTCTTGCCGAAAAGCCAGGAGAAATAGCTGTGGTTGACACTGAACTGATTGAATCGTGGCATTATCCATCCTGCAAACTCATCGGCATCATTTCCCTCCGGTATTATTGTAATCTCCGAGCTGTGGGCACCAAGGAAACCTTCCTTTGTGGTAGGATGTCCTGTAAGCACATTGCCGTTGATGATGCGCACACTGTGGCTTTCGTCGTAACTGTTGCTTACCAGTGTTGAGAGCTCCTCGCCCACGAGCATGTCTGCATATGCAGGTTTCTTTACCTCGCTTCCGCATAGTGCCACGGTTCGCCGGAGGTCGGTTTTCCCACTGTTAAACAGCCTGCCGATGAACAGCACCACAGTAGGGTCGCCGATAGTCCAAACCACTTCGCCCTTGTTGACTGGGTCGATGTTGTTCACTTGCACTCCCACGTTGCCGGCAGGACATTTTCCGTCGAATACCGTCACCTCAACATCTTTGTAATTCTCGAACGACGAGTGTTTTCCTACGCCGAGGTTAACTTTGGCAATCTTCGACAGTGCTGTGAGTCCTGTCTGGAAGTCTTTTTCCTGTCCCCTCACCTCAAACTCGAAATCTGCAGCGAGTGGTTTGTCACGGAGTGCCGATACGAATATTGCTTTTGGCTTTGCCTCCGGATTGGTTGAAATGGCGTATGGCAGCTGTTCGATATAGCCGAATATGCCTGCTTCGAGTAAGCTCTCTATAACGCTGTCGCCATCCATTGTGCTGACATCCTTGCATCCAAAGTCTGCATACTCCTGTTGTTTGTCGGCTTCCAGTTCGACGGCAAGCACCTTGCGGCGCTCGCCTCTTACGATAGCTCTCACTGTTCCGCTGACAGGCGAAGCAAACCTTACCTCGGGATATTGCTTGTTTACGAACAAAGCATCCCCGGCTTTCACATGGTCACCTTCTCGAACTGATAGCTTGGGGATTACTCCGTTGAAGTCGTCAGGAATAAGCGCATATTTGCCTTTCGACTTCAGTTGGATTTTCTCCTCCGCAGCCTTTCCTTTAAGGTGAATGTTCAAGCCTTTGCGTAACTTTACTTGATTCATCTTTTGAAATTGTATTAAAATCCTATGTACTTTCTCTTTAATTTTGCAAAATTACATTTTTTTATGAAGATAGATGCTAAATATTCGGTTAAAATTGCAATAATAAGAACTTTTTGATGTAATTTTGTGGCAAATTTCCTGGGAAGGCAAAACAAATGCTATCCCTGTTTTACAGAATTGAGGATTTTAAGAAACATAGCACGTCTGTTATTGTGGACGATAATCATTGGCTATATTCTGTCGATGGTGGTTGTCCGTCTGCCCTATGTTCAGAATGTCATCGGCTCACGTGTGGCAGCCATTCTCAGCGATAAACTCGGTACCAAGGTTGTTATCGGCCGTGTCGATCTGGGATTTTTCAACCGTCTCATTCTCGATGATGTTATGATATACGACCAAGCCTGTAAAGAGATGCTTCGTGCGCGCCGGTTGTCGGTAAAGGTAGAACTGCCTCCTCTTGTTCAAGGTAGAATAGCCATATCGTCGGCTCAGGTGTTTGGCGCGAAGGCGTGCCTTTATCAGATTTCGCCTGATATAGCTCCCAACTATCAGTTTGTCATCGACTCGTTAGCATCGAAGGATACCGTCGCCAGTAACCCACTTGACCTAAGGATAAATTCATTGATTATCCGGCAAAGCAGTGTGAGCTTCGACCGTTACGATGTTGCACCTACTCCCGGACGCTTTAATCCGGCCCACGTAGGTGTAAGAGATATAAGCGCTCACATACTTTTGAAAGCTTTGCGCGACGACTCAGTCAATGTCGTAGTAAAGAAACTGATGCTCAAGGAGCAGTCTGGAATCGTTATCGACCGCATATCGCTTAAAGCAGAAGGCGGACTTCGCGGGCTGGACGTCAGCGACTTTCTTCTCAAGATGCCAGGCAGCAATGTCAGCATGAGCCGTGCATCCATGAGATATAGTGTTTCGCGTGGCAAGATTGTATCATCTACGATAAGATACGACGCGGTCATTGACAAATCCACCATAGCTGTTGACGATATTTCGCCATTTCTGCCCGATATTGGTGATATTTCAGGAAATACATATACGTTGGAAGCTGCTCTTAGCGGAACCGGCGATGACCACAATATTAACCGTATTTCGGTTTCCGGCATCATACCGAAGGCCGGTGTGGTTCGACTGACGACCCAGGCGAGATATTCTTCCGACAGGGGTCTCAGCGCTAAAGGAGGTGTTTACGGCGACATCGGTGCGTTCAACTTTGATGCGTTTATGTCTGCCGACAAGCATTTCAATGGCGAGTTTACTGCTCGAAACCTTAATGTTGGCAAACTGATAGGCGAGAAGTCGCTGGGCGAACTTTCGGCCAGCATAAATGCCGAAGGCAGCCTCGCCGAAGGCAAGGATAATGTGGCACTATCAGCAAAAGGCAAGATACATAAGTTGAGGTATAATGGTTATGACTACAGTAATATCGACCTTGACGGCAAATACGACGGCGGTGACTTTACCGGTAAGGTCGCCGTCGGTGACGAGAATGCTAATATGGCTATACAGGGCTATGTGAAGCGAAACGGAGGTATTTACAATATTCTTTGCGATGCCAGTGTCAGACGTATAGTACCTTCGGCTCTGAAGCTCACTTCTAAATGGGGAAAAGCCTCGTTCAGCACAAACATTCATGCCGACATCACTGCTCGCAGCCTTAACGATTCACGTGGAATACTGAGCATCTCCGACTTTACGCTCTCTGGCGACGGTCGTGATTATCACATCGACAATTTTGACGTCACCACCGGTTATGAAGACAATGAACATTACGTCGTCTTGAGCAGCGATTTCGCGTCGATGCGACTGACTGGTGATTTCGACTATCAGACGCTTCCGCAGAGCTTCAATAACATAGTTGCAAGCAAACTACCCACTCTGCCTGGTTTGCTGAAAACACGTACCGCCACAAATAATAATTTCACGCTGAATGCGAGTCTTGTCAAGAGCGACTTTTTTGAGCGGATGTTTGGTGTTGACTTGCATTTTGGTAATCATGTCTCGCTGAGTGCCAAGGTCAATGATTCTGAAAAGACCATGGATGTTTGGTGTAATGCTCCCGATATTGAATATGCTGGTAATAGATTCCGCCATTCGCGTGTACACCTTGTCTCTGACCGTGAATTATTGAGATGCGAAGCGGCAGTAACTAATGTTGCCGACAACGGTCGCCAGCTTGAGCTGTCGCTGACGGCCGATGCTTCCGAAAATACCATCAACACGATGGTAAAGTGGGAGAACCGTGGTTCGCTGAGTATGAACGGCACTCTCAACATGACAGGTAAAGTGGTGGCCAGCGACAATGCTACTGCCGACATCTTTGTCGATGTCCTCCCCTCGGTGCTTACCGTAGGAAATGCCAATTGGGAGGTGATGCCGTCAAAGATTCACTATACGAGAAAACATGTTGATATCGACAATTTCCTTGTCAGGCATGAGGGGCAGCATGTGAGCATCAGCGGAACGGCATCTGCTGCCGTTGGCGATACGCTTACGGCAGAACTGAAAGATGTTGATGTGGCATATGTGCTCGATCTCGTGGGATTCGATGCAGTGTCGTTCAGCGGCAATGCCTCCGGTGTGGCACATGTGGTAGCACCGTTTGGGAATCTTGGGGCATGGGCCTCACTTAACGTCGGCGACTTTAAGTTCGAACATGGCCGGATGGGTGTTCTCACCGCGAATGCCAGATGGAACAGTGACGAAGGTCAGATAGACATCGACGCACTTGCAAACGACGGCCCGGGAGCACTTACGAAAATCCACGGCTACGTATCGCCTACACGAGAATACATCGACCTCGACATAATGGCAGCAGGCACTCGTCTTGATTTTATGCATTCGTTTACGAAGAGTTTCCTTGGCCGTATCGAGGGGAATGTAAATGGTTCTGTCAGGCTTGCCGGACCGTTGAGCACCATAAATCTCACCGGCGATGTCGTCGTAGATGGCGAAGCCGACGTAAAGCCGCTTAACACAACATACCGTCTGTTGCACGATTCTGTACACCTTGTCCCCGACGAGATAATGTTAAACAGAGTGCCTGTAGCTGATAAATATAATAATGTAGGACTGCTCAGCGGTGCTATACATCATAAGCATCTTACCCGGCTTACCTACGACCTCGGGGTCGAGGCCGACAACCTTTTGTCTTACGACTTCACAGACTTCGGCGACGATACCTTTTATGGTACGGTATTTGCCACCGGCAGTGTTGACATTCACGGCCGTAGCGGTGAAGTGGTAATCAATGCCGACATAACTCCGCAGAAGAATTCGGTGTTTGTCTATAATGCGTCGAATCCTGATGCCATAACGAAGCAGGAATTTATAGAGTGGAACGACGTTACATTCAAGAAACCTGCAGAATCAACAAGAAAGAATGACTTTCAGAGTCGTATGAACGACATACCTACTGACATACATCTAAACCTGTCGATTAACTGTACGCATGATGCCACGTTGAAGCTGCTCATGGACAGTCGTACCAGCGACTACATAACGCTGAACGGCAACGGCGTGTTGCGCGCCACATACTATAACAAAGGCTCGTTCAACTTGTTTGGTACATACGAGGTGGAGCAGGGGACGTATGGCATAACTATACAAGACTTGATTAGGAAGAACTTCCAGTTCAGCAGTGGAGGAACCATAACCTTTGGCGGCGATCCGTACGAGGCCGTCCTCAACCTCCAGGCTGTACATTCCGTCAGCGGGGTGTCGCTCTCCGACCTAAATATCGGCAACAGCTTTTCATCGAATACCGTAAGGGTGAACTGCCTGATGAATATCTCAGGGCAGACGAAGTCGCCTCAAGTGGATTTCGACATTGACATGCCAACCGTGAGTAGCGATGAGAAGCAGATGGTACGCTCGGTAATCAACTCCCAGGATGAAATGAATCAGCAGGTGCTCTACCTGCTCGGAATCGGACGCTTTTATCCACAGGCTGCCAACAACGCAGGAAATCGTGAGAGTCAGCAGAACAGTACTTCGCTTGCAATGCAGAGTCTGTTGAGTGGAACCATATCCTCACAAATCAACAATGTGCTGTCGTCGGTGATTAAAAGCAATAACTGGAATTTCGGCGCAAATATTTCCACGGGCGATGAGGGATGGAACAATGCCGAATATGAGGGACTTCTCAGCGGACGTCTGCTCAATAACCGCCTGCTCATCAACGGGCAGTTCGGATACCGCGACCGCACTACGTCGGCCTCGCCGTCGTTCATTGGCGATTTCGATGTGCGTTATCTGCTCCATCCCAACGGAAATTTTGCAGTGAAAGTGTATAATCAAACCAATGACCGCTATTTCACAAAGTCGAGCCTGAATACCCAGGGAATAGGGCTCATAATGAAGAAAGACTTCTCTAACTTCAGCGACCTGTTTGGACGAAAGAAAAAAGCTGCTTCAATACTTAATTTTCGTTAAGTGCATAGAAATTCTCAATTCTCAATTCTCAATTCTCAATTAAAAGCATTACCTTTGCACAAAATGTAATAATTATAACTTCTAAAACAAGCAAAAGATTTATGAAACCGTTAAACAAACAATTCGCGCCAAAGAGCGTGATGCCGGAAAAGGTTATCCAGTTCGGAGAGGGAAATTTCCTCCGTGCTTTCGTTGATTGGATTATCTGGAATATGGATCAGAAGACAGACTTCAATGGTTCTGTAGTTGTCGTACAGCCTATCGATAAAGGTATGGCAGAGTGGCTCAACGGTCAGGACTGTCTGTATCATGTTAACCTGCAGGGTCGTGAGAACGGAAAGCCGGTGAACACGTTGGAGCGTATCGACGTTATCAGCCGCGCACTGAATCCATACACTCAGAACGCTGCCTTCATGGCTCTTGCCGATCAGCCCGAGATTCGCTTTGTAATCTCCAATACCACAGAGGCAGGCATTGCATTCGATCCCGCCTGCAAGCTTGAAGACGCTCCGGCATCTTCTTATCCCGGAAAGCTCGTTCAGCTGCTTTATCGTCGTTGGCAGACTTTCAACGGTGACCCGACGAAAGGCCTAATCATCTTCCCGTGCGAACTTATTTTCCTCAACGGCCACGTTCTGAAAGATTGTATCAACAAATATATTGAGCTGTGGAAACTGCCTGCAGACTTCAAGAAATGGTTTGATGAGTGCTGCGGAGTATATGCCACTCTCGTTGACCGCATCGTGCCTGGATTCCCACGCAAGGAGATTGCAGAGATTCAGGAGAAAATCTCTTATCGCGACAACCTCGTTGTTCAGGCAGAGACATTCCACCTCTGGGTTATCGAGGCTCCGAAAGAGATTGCCAAGGAATTCCCGGCAGATAAGGCCGGTCTGCACGTGCTGTTCGTACCATCAGAAGAGCCGTACCACAAGCGTAAGGTTACTCTGCTCAACGGCCCTCACACCGTGCTCTCACCAGTTGCTTTCCTCAGTGGCGTGAATATCGTTCGCGATGCATGCAACCATGAGGTTATCGGCAAGTATATCCACAAGGTTCAGTTCGATGAGCTGATGCAGACCCTCGACCTCCCGATGGAAGAGTTGCAGAAATTTGCTGCCGACGTGCTTGAGCGCTTCGACAACCCGTATGTTGACCATCAGGTGACCAGCATCATGCTAAACTCGTTCCCGAAGTTCTGCGCTCGCGCCCCGCCCGGTGTTAAGACGTATCTTGAGCGCAAGGGAGAACTGCCG
>ODAI010323201.1_pt1 | contig 28637 bp, 20 predicted proteins | sample 1539321 | NCBI WGS metagenome assembly ODAI01 (sample SAMN02144231, study PRJEB22623) | gut metagenome | biome: sheep rumen | host: Ovis aries | place: New Zealand
ACAACCTCAGCCTCAACGGTCGGATTTCCACGGGAATCAAGGATCTCACGACCTTTGACCGAAATGATCTCTAAAAATGCCATTGGAATCTCCTCCTTATATTTTGACCTGAAAGGTCTTTTCGGGAAACATTCTTCTCCATGTGAAGAAGGTTGCAACTGCAACGCAGTCATTATAGATTCTTCAGGATAGATTGTCAATAAATTGTCGATGAATTGCTGTTAAAACCGGGCTGAATATGGAAATCTTCTGCCGATTGCGGTATACTACCCGAAGAAAACAGAATGAAACAGAGGAAACGGTGACCGTTGTCCGGGAAAATCGAAGAAACGCAGGGACTGAACGTCCGTTTGCTTTGCCTGCGCTGTTCATTTCAGGCCGGGACATGGCCGCCTTTTGCTGACTGTTTCACAGATGCCTCATCGAAAAGGAAAGAAGAGGAACGAAAGATGAAGTTTACCAAGACGGAAACGGCGGCATTCGGACTGGGTGCAGTGGGGAAGGACATGGTCTATGCCCTGGCCTCCTCCTATGTGCTGTATTATTATCAGGATGTACTGGGCCTCTCGGCGGCATTTGTCGGTCTGATCCTGATGATTGCCCGGATCTTTGATGCGGCGAATGATCCGTTTATGGGAATTGTGGTGGCGAAAACGAATACGCGTTTTGGCCGGTTCCGTCCCTGGATTATTACCGGCACTGTCCTCAATGCCCTGGTGCTCTATTTTCTCTTTGCGGCGCCGGATATCACCGGTGCGCCGCTGATGGTCTGGTTCTCGGCCATGTACATCCTGTGGGGTGTGACGTACACCATGATGGACATTCCGTACTGGTCCATGATCCCTGCGGTCACGTCGGACCCGAAGGAAAGAGAGAATCTTTCCGTGGTGGGACGCAGCTGCGCCAGTGTGGGAAATGCACTGGTGGCCGTGTTTACCCTGATGGCGGTATCAGCCCTGGGCGGAGGAAGTGAGCGGACCGGCTTTGCCCGTCTGGCCCTGATTATCGCGGTTCTGTTCGTGATTGCGGAGATGATCCTGTTTATGACCATCAAGGAAAAACGCAGCGAGACGGAAACGAAAACCGGCACCGTCCGGGAGATGATTCAGGCACTGGCCAGGAATGATCAGGCGATGGTCACGGTGATTACCATCATCCTGGTGAACAGCGCCATGTACATCACCATGAACCTGATCATCTACTTCTTCAAGTATGATTTCGGCGGGGCGGACTGGATCGGGAGCTATACCACCTTTAACATGGTCGGCGGACTGGGACAGATTCTCGGCATGACCCTCGTATACCCGCTGATGCACAGGAAAATGCCCAATCAGACGGTGTTCAGGACGGCACTGGCCCTGTCCATTGCCGGATACCTGATTATTATGGTGATGTGCCTGACGGGCCTTGGTCACAGCCTCGTCGCCATCTGCATCCCCGGCATGCTGGTTTTCTGCATGAGCGGCATCCTGGTGGTGCTGACCACCGTGTTCCTCTCCGGAACGGTTGACTACGGGGAAATCCGGACGGGACGCCGGGAGGAGAGCGTGATTTTCTCCATGCAGACCTTTGTCGTCAAGGCAGCCTCGGGCCTGAGCGTCTTTATTGCCGGCCTTGGCATTTCCCTCATCGGCCTCAAGGGCAATGCGGACCAGACGGCTGTGGTGGCAGAGGTTCAGTCTGCCTCGGCCATTGCCGGCCTTCGCTTCCTCATGACCCTGCTCCCCGCGGCGGGCCTGATCATCGCCATGATTGTCTTTGTCCGGCATTTCAAACTGACGGATGAACGAATGAACGAGATTGCCAACCAGCTCAAAGAAAGGCGGAACGCATGAAAATCAGCAAACAGGACGCATACAACTGGTATCTGTTTTTCAGTGAACTCCCGGAAGGGGAGGAACTGATGCCCATGCAGCAGGAACTGGCCCTTTCTGTTCTCTCCCAGATTGAAACCGCTGTGGAAACGGAAAATGCCGCACTGCTCAAGGCGATTCCCGGCGTCCATTCCCTGGATGGACGGACACTGTTTGTGGGTGATCCGGAGCGGTTTCCGAAAGGGTGCCGTTCCTGCCTGACCGGGACAGGCCTCTCGGCGGTGCGCCGGACCAATCGCTGCAACCTCCGGTGTCCGTTCTGTTATGACTTCGGGGTGATTGACCAGATCCCGGCTATCGGGGAGGATCTGTGGGAAATCGGGGGCGGCAAGTACCGGGTGGAGGACATGGATCTCCTGTTCTCAGTCAGCCATAGACCTACCGGCATTGCCTATGTGTATCTGGAGCCCTTCATGGAGATTGAAAAGTACGGTCCCATGATCCGCAAATTCGCGGATGCCGGCATTTATCAGCATATGTACACGAACGGCACGCTCTGTACGGAGGAAAACCTCAGAATGCTGGCGGACGCGGGACTGCCGGAACTGCGCTTCAATCTGGGTGCCTCCGGCTGTGCCGACAGCGTGATTGCCAATATCCGCCTGGCGAAGAAGTATATCCCGGCGGTCGGCATTGAAACGCCCATGACCCGTGCCTTCCGCGAGGCGTTCATGAAAAAGAAGAAGGAGATTCTTGCGGCCGGCGCGGACTTCATGAACTGTGCGGAGCTTCATCTCAACGCCAATAATCTGGCCAATTACGCCGGCGAAAACATGTACATGTTCCGCATGGGCTATCTTTCGCCCATCCACAGCCGCCGGATCACGTTTGAGCTGATGCAGATGGCGGCCGAGGAGGGGTGGGACATGGTGGTCCATGACTGCTCCAACCATACCAAGTTCGCCCGGGATCTGCATCACCGGGCAGTGGAGGGCGGCTGGTTCGGTGCCTCCAGTTACGGCTCGGAATTTGATTCGATTCCATACAGCGCTTTTCTGCCGGTTCTCTCGGATCCGGATTTCACTTTTGTGGAAGAGGAGCCGATTCCGGAAAACTTTCTGACAGACGGGCTGATTCTCTGAAAACAGGCGGCGATGCCCGCCTGTTTTTTATCTCCGTGAGGAGGAACCTCCAGACAGGCAGAAGTGGAGTCTGTTTGCTGCTGACAGGTGAGAATCATTACAAACGTGGAGTCTGTTTGATATAAAAACAGGTTGAAATTGTGAACAAGTGGAGAAATAGTACAAGCTGAGTGATGCAGGGGAGCATTTCAACATCTGAATCCCGTATCGGGAATCTGCCTGTGCCGGAGGATAAAATCTTCCGTACAGAACATTTCTATAAAATAAGGAAACACATGGCAACCATTCGCGCAGAGCCTGTATCCGCGCCCTCTTTCTGCGCAGGTTCCAATCAGGAAAACGCGAAAAAACTAAGCGAAGTATTTAAAACAAAAGAGAAGTATGATATAATGCCTAGAAAAAAATAGGGGATTTTTGTTCGCAAGTGCGTTTTCGCGCGGGCAGCGGAAGGACGGCTGGCGTATCTTTGAGATAGAAAAGATTCAGCAGAGGTGAAAGAGTATGGCAGATAATTCAACTGAAATGAGGAAACAGTTCCGGCTTCATTGGGGAAAGTATTACAGAAGCCGTGAGGTAGAGCCCTATATTCGTTCACTTGAGAATCAGGTTCAGGGCACGACAAGCAGAATTGACTCGATGGAAGAGGAAATGGATGCGCTCCAGGAGACCATTGATGTCAAGAACCGGAAAATTGAAGAACTTCGTAAGCTGACGGATGACGCAGAGGCCAAGCTCCGCGAAAGCGGCCAGATGCGTGAGGAAGCGGTGGCCCGCCTCGAACAGATCGAGGAGGAGAGCCAGAAGCTGCTGACACAGAAAGAGGAGCTTCATAAAACGCGCCTTGAAACAAACAAGCGTCTGGCAGAAGCGGAGCAGCGCAGCAGCCAGGCACGTCAGGAAGCCGAGGCAGCGCTGACGACCCGTGCACAGTGCATGGACGCGGTAAAAGAACTGCAGGAGAAGAGCCAGGAGGCGCAGCAGGCGGCTGAGGCAGCGGAACTGCGCCGCAGTGAGGCCATTTCCGAAACGGAGGCGGCGGAGGAGAAACTGACCCGCTTCAGGCAGGAAATGGAGCAGCTCCAGGCACAGAGCAAGCATATTCTGGATGATGCGGATGTGCAGGCTGAGGTGGCCATTGGAGAGGCGAAGGATAAGGCGGATAAGATTCTTAAGGAAGCCCAGGCACAGGCAGAGCACCTGATGGCGGAGGCGACCCAGAACGCAGCCAACAATCAGGCGATTGTGGGTCCGTACCAGGCCCGAATTCTCCAGCTCGAGCAGGAAGTGACGCGGCTGCAGAATCTGGGGGCCAGCAATGCGGGGAATGCCGAGCTGATCGCCCAGTACCAGTCGAGACTCGCACAGCTGGAGGAGGAACTGGCAAAGCGGTCGCCCTCTGAAGGCGGAACGCCGGATGCACAGGCAAATGCCCGGATCGCGCAGCTGGAACAGGAAAATGCCCGTCTGCGGGCAGCGGGCGGAGACAGCGGAAACGAGCTGACTGAGGCAAGGGACCGGATTGCCCGTCTTGAACAGGAAAACGAAAAACTTCGCAGCGCCAATGCGGGGGAGTCTGCGGAGACCGGAATTATTGCGGCTTACCGGGACCGGATCGGGCAGCTTGAAATGGAAAACAGACGGCTGCAGGGTGAACGGACCGCCGCGGATCCGGCTGTGGTGCAAAGTTACGAAAAACGGATTATGCAGCTGGAAGAGGAACTGGCCGGAATGCGTCAGTATAACGGACAGCAGCTGTATACCCAGGATACGGCGCTGGAGTCCCTGCGCGCCAATCTGGATGAGGCACAGCGCGCCTATCAGGAAATGGCGGCACAGAATCAGGACCTGCACGTCCGGATTGAACAGCAGGCCAGGGAAATCTCCGACCTTGAGAATGAGGTTCAGGGGAATTCCGTCAAGGATGCAAACCAGCGTGCGAGGAAGATCATTCAGGATGCGCTTGAGGAAAGCAGCCGGATTCTGGATGAGGCGGAGATGGTGCGCTCACGTGCCTTTGCCGCAACGAAAGCCGCTTATTTCAACGCGCTCATGTTCAGACAGCGTCTGGCGGAGCAGTTTACCAATATTGAACAGAGTCTGGATGATTCTCTGGGCATCCTGAGATCAACGGATATGGTTGCACTCTCACCGCGGATGAACATGGAGTATACCAATGACCCCAGATGGGTTGACCAGAGCGGGAAAGAGGGGCAGAAATGAGTGCAGGACGGAAGAAAGGATTTCTGATCCCGGTCCTGCTGGTGCTGCTGTTTGTTTTAAGCGGATGCGGGAATGAACAAAACCGGGTCATGGAAACGGCAGAACCGATCACCTATGTGACGCCGACCCCGCAGCCGTCTCTTTCCGAGACAGCGGCAGGCGTTCTTTCCGGGATTGAAACCAGTCAGCTTGTGGTCTCCATTGTCTTTGAGGGCTATGCGGATGATTCGGTTCTCAAATCCATCTGTCAGGTTCTGCATACCTATGATCTGGATGGCCTGTTTTTTGTGGACGGGAACACCGCCTATGAGTATCCGGAGATGGTATCGTATCTGGTTGAATCCGGATATGAAATCGGCAATGCCGGAATGCGCCGGAAGAGTTCATACAGACAGAACTCGGTCAGCACCAATGTGCATCAGTTTGAGCGGACGCAGCAGCTGATCTACAGTGCCTCCGGCGTTTACCCGAAACTGGCCTGCCTGAATTCGGCCGATTATACACAGACGGTTCTTCAGGCTGTAACCGCCAGCGGTCTTTCGGGCGTGGTCAAACCGGATATCTACCTCAACCGGGAGAGCTTTGTTGAAAAGGAAGAAGTAGATACCTTTGTGGAAAGCCTGGTTCGGGGCAGCATTATCTCGCTGCATCTGGGCAATGCTCCCGGTACCTACGAGGAGGCAAACTCGGATCTGGTGGGACGGGTGTCCCTGGATCCGACACCCAGCATTCTGGATTCCCAGGAAAAGGTCAGCGCGGTGGATCTGCATGTCAGCGAGATTCTGACATGGCTGATTGAATCCCTGACACTGAACCACTATACCATTGTGACGCCCTCTGAACTGCAGGAGGCGAAAGTCAATCTGGTTGGAAATACACTGGCGCTTCCGGCCAACTATGCACAGCGTCTGGTCAGCAGCAACTATTCGCTGCCCAAGACGGATACGCCGCTTGGCGTCACGGTGACCAGCGTGGCCTCGATAGGGGACTTTTATGATACGGTCTTTGTCGGGGACTCCATTATGGCCAACCTGATGAGCTATGTAAACTGGCGGCGTGACCGGGATGAGTTTTTCTGGGACGGTGCCCAGTTCCTGGTATCCTCAAAACTGACACTGGAAAAGGCACTGATCTCCGATGAGGGCGCGGCCGTTCTCCCCATGGTGGATGAACGACGAATACACATCGATGATGCGCTGAGGATCTTGAAGGCACGACGGGTGTATCTGTGTCTGCGGCCGGAGAATCTGAAGGCATACTCGGAGGAACGGTATCTGACGAATCTGAAAGTCCTGGTTTATCAGATCCGGCAGAAAAATCCGAACATCGATATTGTCATTCTTTCCATTCCGCCGGTCATTGCGGCCAGAAACGCGACGCCTTCCAACTGGCAGGTATTCAACTATAACCTGATGGTCTGCAAGATGTGTGCCGAACACGGAATCACCTTCCTGGATATTGCCTATGCGCTGCGCAATGACAAGGGCGCGCTGCGGGAGGAATACTGTCTGGATCCGGACAGTTACGGTTCACACCTGAACGATGCCGGCTGTGAGGCACTGCTTAACTTCATTAACAACAACATTCCATAACGGTTGAGGAGCACTCGGCAGCCCGGGCATTGACAAGCGTGAAAAGTTTGAAAGGACTGGCCCTGCCGCTCAGCGGCAGATTGCCGGAATGCTGAGCGGTACTCAGCTGCCCGGGCATATGACAAGTATGAAAAGTTTGAAAGGACTGGCCCTGCCGCTCAGCGGCAGATTGCCGGAATGCTGAGCTGTACTCAGCTGCACGGGCATATGACAAGTATGAAAAGTTTGAAAGGAGGGGGAAGATGCTGAAACAACCCGTGAATCCACAGCAGCGCGAGGAACGCCGTAAACTGAAGTTTGGCTTTGAAATCGCGGCGCTGGCGATTCTGCTTTTCATCCATGCTTCGTTATTCGGTCAGACGCTGAATGAGGAGAAGGTTGTGATTGAAACCTTTCCTTACAAATATATCGATGCCTATGGCGGACATCTGCTGCATCCGCAGGATGCGCAGGGATATCTGGCCACACAGTACGGACAGCAGCATTTTGCTGCCATTGCCTATCCGACGATTTCCGCCAATCCGGTGGGGGATCAGGTGAGCATCAATACGTTCCGTCTTCAGATGCAGGCACTGAGAAGGTCCGGCTATACCTCCATCATGCCCATTGACGCGGAAACCTTTTATGAACTGGGGACAGGACTTCCTGAAAAGGCGGTCATGATTCTCCTTCTGGATGCGGCAGAGGAAAGCATTACGCAGGTGGAGGATATCCTGAACGAGGTTGGATTCTCCGCCGTGGTCTGCCACTATGCGGACGAGATTGGTCCTGAGGGCATCATCACGGGCGAAACCCTGACCCGTCTGGCGAATACCGGCCGGATCAAGATCGGGACGCGCGGGTACAGCAGACGGTACATCAATGTCTTTGACCGGTATGAAAACTACCTGGGCAATCTGTCCGCAAAAGAGTTTGATGCACTTGAGCCGTATATCGATGAGGATTACGAATTTGCGGAAACGGATTACATCCGCGATGCCGACCGGATTCCCACGGAAACAGAATCCGCCATGCGTCTGCGCATTTCAAACAATTATCAGAAAATTCGCGACGTATATCAGGGAATTCTCGGAACACTGCCGCAGCTTTATGTCTTCACCGAACCGAATACCGGTGCTTTTGGCAATGTTGAACTGGCTTCGATGATCAACGGAAACAACATCCGCCAGGATTACCCGATTAACTATAACCGGCAGGGAACCTCACTCAATACCAAGGATTCCTCTGCATACGATCTGAGCTATATCTTCGTTCCGGGCAACCAGCCGGTAAATCACCTTCTGATGCGGGTCTGGGATGATACCGCGGATGAACAGAGCTTCGCGCTCGGCAATGAAAATGAAGCCGCGCGCTGGATGCTGGTCAACGGCGTGGCGGAATTCGGCAATACCAATATTATTCTCACCACGGAACCGGACGGCGATGCCACCCTGGCGCTGCGCGGCCTCATGATCGATGACTGTGAGCTGACGGTGCGGATGCTTGGCAGCGCAGCGGGCAGACAGAGCGTTTACCTGCGAACCGACCGGAATACGCGTGCCGGAATCGAGATATCGATTGAGGATGGCGTGATGTATATCCGGGAGGCCGGACAGACGCTTGAAACCTGGCTCCAGAAACCCATTTCCTTCATGCAGGCCACGGTTTCAAGGGAAGAGGAAGAACTGGCCGGACGAATCGCCTATGCGAAAGCGATTCTTGAAAACGAACCGGATCAGGCGCTGCGCAATCAGGCACAGGAAACCCTGAATCAGCTGCAGCGCATCAAGGTAAAGGGAATCTCGGAGGGCGCGGATTCGGCAAGTGCCCGGTACAGTTCCAGTACCCGGACCAATATCCTGCTCCACGTCCGTCTGATTGGAAACAAACTGACGGTCTGGGTGAACAATCAGGTCATCGTCTCCGATCTTGAGGTCAGGTCTCACGGGCGCGGCGTGGTTGCGCTGGGGGCCGGCGTGACGGATGGATCGTATAAGGCGATGGATCCGGTGGATGTGGTCGACGGTATTTTTGAGGGACTTGAGGTCATGCCGGTCAATTCGAACAACTCCATCTACTATACCTATACAACGCGGATTGCCACAGGCAGCATGAGTTTCGCGGACAGGGTGGCATCCTTTGTGAGCCTTGCGATTGAGAAAGTCCGCTCCGCGCTGACATTCAAATAACAGACCGTGAGTCTACAGGCAGATCTGTCCACAGGAAACAGGGCAGAGGGAAATCAAGAAAACAGATTGGAAGGGAGGCGGAAAGATGGGTAAGAAAAAGGCGATGACACTGGCCCTGCTGGTGGCGTTCGCGGCCATTGTAATCGTGGTGGTTCTCATGCTTCGGGGAAGAAGGGGAACACGGCAGGCCGGTTCGGAAGCCAATACCAGAGCACTGGTCTCCGTGGTTGACAATATGACGGCCGGTGATCTGAATGATGCCCTTGCCCGGTTCCGCCAGGTGTCCGATGAGGATACCATAAAGATTACAGAGAGCATGCCCCGGTTTACGGGTGAGCGGGTCAAGGTGGTCTTTACCGGAACGAGTTCTGTGGATACGATGGAAGCACTGGCAAACGTGCTTGAAGAACGGAGCCTGAGCAGTACCTTCTTCTTTACGGAAGGGGAACTGCGGACCAGCCAGAGAGTCATCGAGACACTGCTTGACCACGATCTGGAAGTGGGTCTGCTGTATGACAATCAGGGCGGCAGCATGACCGGGTCAAGCGGCGAGGAACTGGTGGCCAGTCTCTGTTCGCTGTCGTTCCTGTTCAGGGCAGGATACAACCTGATCAAGGTTCCTGTCATGAGCCGGGAAACCCCCAGCATTACCGGCCTTCGGGCGGCAACGGCCTGCGGATTTTCCGAAGTGGTGGTCACGCATTCCGAAATCAGCCTGGATGACTGTGTAAACGAGGAAGTTTCGCTGCAGCTGCTTCTGGGCGTTGTCCGCGGCGAAATCGTCCGCGTGCATCTTGAAAACGGCAATTCCGAGAAAGTCGTCAAGAACCTGACCGCCCTTCTGGATGCACTGGCCTCCACGAATTCACGGCTCAAGGCGCAGCAGCGGCTGGGGGTCTGGACGACGGACTGGGGCCTTGCCTATCCGGTGCGCCGCATCGATACAACAGAGGAAGGCTGCATTTTTACCTTTGCGGATCTGGGGAATCAGAAGGAGCTTGACTATGTTCTGCAGACGCTGAAATCACTGAACGGCAAGGCGCTGTTCTATGTGACGCTGAACGAAGCCGTTCATGAAAAGGACAAGGTGCGTCAGGTACTGGCGGATGGGCATGATCTCGGCATTTATGTCCCGGATATCGATTCACCGACGGCAGAGGAATATCTGACGGAAATGATTGCCTGTGAGGAGGAAATCCGGCTGCAGTTCGGTTATAATAATGAACTGCCGGTGTATGTTCCTTATGATCAGGAATTCAATCTGCTGAAAGCCGCGTCGGCAGGTGGATTTTCGCTGGCTACCTCGTATCTGTTCCCGGTGCGTCCGCAGGACACCCGGCGGGTGGATGATGAAGAGGAGATCATGCTGGACATCCTCTCCCGTTTTGACCGTACCATTAACCGGGGTGAACTGGTTCACTTCGATATGAATCAGTTTATCTACAGCGATGAAATGTCCGGTGAGCTGATCCGCCGGTTTGCGGAGGAGCGCAGTGTGTATCCGCTGCACGGCTTCCATGCCATGATCAACAATACGCCGAAACTGTGGCTGTATCCGCTTGAGGACAGCAAGGTTCTGCCGGGCGTGCGGAACAGGATCCGGCGCGGCCAGCTGCGGACCACCCTGATGGCCGAGATGACGGAACACTACATCGGTTCACCGCTTCTGGAAGAGGAAACGATTCTGGATTTCAGTGAGCAGGAAATCCGTTCCATCGACAAGACCGGCGTCATCAAGAATTCCAGAAATGAGGTTTATCTGACCTTCAATGATGCGGATATGGATGCGTTTGTGACGCCGCTGCTCCATGTGCTCAAGAAGCACGGGGCAAAGGCCACGTTCTTTATCCGTACGGAAACGGCGGACTGGAACCCCAACCTGACCCGCGCCATTGCCGAGGAAGGGCATGCGCTGGCGGTTCGGGCCGACAAGACGTTTAATTCAGTCTATACCTCGTCCACGGCCAGTACCACGGAGGATATTCTGAGAAACCGTGAGGTTGCCCTGAGGGCCCTTCAGGGTGAATTTAAAACCGCCTATGATACGCTAATGCGGATCATGGGGGATATTCCGCTGAAAGACGGAAAACCGGCGCTGACCACCTATTTCCGTCCGCCCTATGACGGAATCAATCCGGTGGGCATGAATGCCGTATTTGACAGCGGATTCTCCTGGTCCGTCGGCGGGGCCTATCTGAACATCGAGGGTGTTGAGCCCGATCCGACGGCAGAGGAGGAAGCGGAAAAATACTGGATCTACAGGGAAGACCAGCTCTCTGAAATGCTTGCAGCAACCAAGGGCGGAGCCATTTTGTCCATCTCCTATGTGAATGATGAGGAAGTGGATCTGCCGGACCTGATTGACCAGTACCTGACCGCTGTCGGAAATAAATTCCGGTTTGTGCCTTTGACGAATGTATTGCCGCAGTAATGTGACGGCTTAAAAAAAGGAGGAGGGAAACAATGGACGGATTTAAAAGGCAGCTGAGGCTGACGCTGATTCTGTCTGTCGTCTTAGTCGCGACGCTGATCGTTGGATTCCGACTTCGTGCCATACGGAAAAGCAATTCCAGCAGTAATCCTGTGTCAGGGACCCGGCAGAACATTTTCAGCTCGGTCGCTGTCACACCGATGCCGGATTCAACCGAACCGGCGAAGGATACCTATATTACGCCGGCACCCACTTCGCTGGTGGCCAATCTTTCAAATGCGCAGCAGGTGACGCTCTCATCCGTGAGCGGAAATGCCTCGGCCAGAGCAAAAACGCTGGTAGAATCGAACAAACAGCGGTCTGCTGAAATCATCAATCACATTTATACCATTCAGAAGGGGATTATTCTGACCTTTCAGGGCCTCGGCACACAGCAGGAACTCCGGAATGTTCTGAATGTCCTGACGGAAACCGGGAGCACGGGAACGTTCTTTGTGTCATTTGAGGACCTGGAGAACAATGCGGACCTGGTATCCTATGTGGCCAGCGCCGGACATGCGGTGGGACTGGCGGTCAATACCGGACGCTTTCTGACCACGGAGGATCTGCTCTCCGCCATATTCGAGGCAGAAAACACCCTGAGAACCAAAATCGGTTTCAGCGGACGCGTCTGTCTTCGTCAGCTGACGGGCAGCCCGTCTACCATGCTGCGCCAGGCAGCGGCAGCCGGCGGTTATACGGTGCTTTCCCAGAGCAGAAGTGTCGTGACGGATGCCTCCGTTGCGCTGGGAACCGCCAGACAGATCTGCAACTCCATTATTGGAAAAGACATTATCGGACGGGGCGAAATTCTGCACTTTGAACTGGGCCGGACCACCAGTGACCTGCTGGTTGCCAATGTAATCCGTCTGATCATGAATTCCTATACCACACTCCCCGCACTGGGGGTCAACGATATGATGACCAATACCCAGTACGTCTTCCAGTATCCGGTGGACCCGTCGGCCGTTCTCTCGACCGTGAAAGGGAAAATCCGTCCGGGCCAGCTGACGGGTGATACCATGGCGGTCATTGAGCGCCGGTATATCGGCATTGACTGGATGAAGACGAAAGGGTACCTGCCCGGGTTTACCGACGCGGAAATCAAGCTGCTGGACCGGACAGGGGTGATTAAGAACGACCGCGACATGGTGTTCCTGACCTTTGACGGGTGGGGCAGTGATGAACGGATTGAGGCGCTTCTGGATGTGCTGAAAAAGCACAGCATTAAGGCGACGTTCTTTATCCGGACGGCCGATGCGGCAAAGAATCCCGGCCTTCTCCGGGAAATCGGTCTTGCCGGGCATACGATTGGCAGCAATACCCATACCGGGATGTCGCTGGCCACCTATAAATCTTCTGCCACCTTCCTTGACCTGACCAGTTCGCAGGTAAAGGCCCTGCGCGAGGATCTGGTCAAGAGCTATGATACCCTGGTCAACATTGTCGGCGACCTGTCAAGCGGCGGCAGACCGGTGCTCTCGACGCTGTTCAGACCCCATTTGCTGGCAGCCAGCAAATCCGGTCTTGAAACCGTATTTGGGTGCGGCTATACCTACAGCGTATCCGGCTATTTTACCTTCGAGTATGCCGGAATCAAAAGCAGTGCCAATTTTGTCAGCACATTGAATCAGAAAATCAAGAGCGGCCAGATCTATATTTTCCATCTGGATGAGATGCCGGAATACATGCCCGGTGCGCTGGATGCCTATCTGACCAAGATGGAGGGACAGCGCAAGCAGTACCGGTTTGTTTCTCTGGCAGAGGTGCTGTAAGTGTCCGGGCAGGCCCGGAGTGGGAGTTGTCAATCAAGTAAAACGGGCAGTGACAGGGTTTGTCAGGGCTGGAGGGAACAGCCGATGGCCCATGGACAGACCTTAAGGCCTAGAAAGGAGTGATGGACGGGATGGAAGCGTTTCTGGCAGGACTGCATTTAACAACCGCGTCCGGATTTGATTTTGTCCCTTCTCTGCCGCATCTGTTCCTGATGCTGGTCTTTCTGGTCTGTTCAGGACTGATCATTTTCTGCGGCGTTCTTCTGGGACGGGCCTGTCCATGTCTGTACTTTGGCATTTTCTGTGCCTATCTGTCCATGCGAAACCTGCTTCCGATCTTTACCGGAGCAGCGATGTGGATTCCGATCCTGGTTCTCCCCGGCTGCTTCAGTGCCATAGGCATGTATCTGTTTATCTCATTTATTATGTGGCTGGTGGATGCGGAAAAAGGGGAAATGACGGATACCGCGAAAAAGATTCTCGCGTATGTCACGTGTGTATTCGGCACCATCGGAGTCGGACTGTTCCTCTACATTTTTATCACCCATAATTTCTTCATTATTATCCTCGTCTGTGCCTCGCTGATGGTGCTGGGCATTCTGAATCAGAATAAAATCATTGTCAACGGTCACCGCTTTAAAACCTATAATGACCTCTATGATATCAATCTGGAGGATTATAAGATGCAGGTATCCTCCCAGGCGGCTACCGGCGGTCCGGGCAAAGCGGACAGGAGGAAGACGGTGGTGGAACTGGAAGGAAAGAAGAAACGAAAGCTGTTTGGATTAGGAAAGCGGAAATCCGGAAACGGAGGCGTCCATGCGTGATGTAGAGCGTTTTGAATCCAAATACCGGATCAACCACATGGATGAGGAAATGATCCGGAAACGCCTTAATCGGTATATCCGTCCGGATGCGTATTCGGGCAGCAGCGGGTATCTTGTCCGCTCGGTGTATTTTGACACGATCTTTAACAAGGATTTCTATGACAGGGAACAGAGCCTGACGTATCGCGGACATATCCGGCTCAGAACCTATCCGGAGAATCCGGGCCATGTCTCCCTTGAATACAAGCAGAAAAACGGGGTGACCATCCGGAAACGGATTCTGGATGTGAGCCGGGAACAGGCAGAGTGTCTGCTGCAGGCGGACTATACGTTCCTGGCACAGCACAAGGAACCCTTCGGCCGGCTGATGTACCGGATTCTGACCATGGAAACATATCGGCCTGCGGTAATGATTGAATACAGGCGGATGGCGTATGCACGAAAGGAAAACGGCACCCGCATCACCTTTGACCGCTTCATCCGGGCCTGCGAATCCAACATGGACCTGTTTGGCAGCGGCAGCGGCATGGCGCCGGTGGGACCGCAGGGTCAGGTGATTATGGAACTGAAATATACGGATTTCTTTATGAGTGATCTCAAGGCAGCCATTGGACCGAAGCTGCTCCGGCAGGAGGCAGCCGGCAAATACCAGAGAAGCAGAATGATTTTTATGTCAGGGAGGAACATTCTATGAACGCGGCAAATACAGGCAATATTCGTGATATTCTGAATGACTTCTTTTTGAGCAATATCAGTGGAGATACGCTGACCGTTACTGAAATTCTGCTGAATATGGGTGCGGGACTTCTGATCGGTCTGCTGATCTTTGTGGTGTATCGTGTCACGCATACCGGCGAGGTTTACAGCGCCAGATTCAATGTATCTCTGGTGATGCTCGCGCTGATCTCCACCATGGTCATGACGGCCATCGGCAGCAATGTGGCCCTTTCCCTGGGACTGGTGGGCGCCCTGTCCATCGTCCGGTTCAGGACGGTCATCCGGGACAGCCGGGATACGATGTTCATCTTCTGGGCCGTGGCCGTGGGTGTGTGCTGCGGCGTCAAGGCCTACGTGCTGGCCCTGATCGGCTCCATGTTTGTGTTCCTTTACCTGATGGTCTGCGGCATGATCCGTGAGAACGAGCGCTGCCTGATCATCGTCCGGGGAACCCCCCAGGCACTGGGTGATGCGGAGAAGATCATCGGTCAGCATTACAACCAGAAGGCAACGATGCGTGTCAGCAACATCAACGCGGCAGACGGAACAGGGGAGTCGATCTATGAGATTGCCTCCAATGTCCGTGAAAAGTATGACCGCCAGTCCGGTACGGTCGAGTCCCTCCTTTATGGCAACAGAGGAATTACCTCCATCAGTATTGTCCGACAGGAAGATGAGGTTTCTGCCTGATAAAATCATCGCTTGTGCAGACCAATGACAAGTATGTATTTCGGAGAAAAACATGGTACGATCAAAACGGCTTCTTTTACCCGTCACCATTGTGTGTGTATTGGGGGTCTTCCTGATCGCTCTTCTGAATTTCATGATACACAGAACGGAAGAGGAGCATCAGACATCCTCCTCTTCCATCTATGATGCGGTGCTGCTTCAGGCAGATGAATCGGTGAATCCGCTGGCAGCGATTGATAAGGATTTTCATGTTGCGCAGGAATTTACCTCCAATCTGCCCATTCTGGTTTTTGCCCTGGCAGGGGATAAGGTCAACGGCCAGGAAACAGGGATGCTGTCGGTGTATAACTGGGAACAGGCGATGAACAGTCTCAGCGTGTCACCGACCCAGGCGATTCCCGTACATATTCAGTTTGAAAAAACTTCGGAAAAAGTGAAGCCGAACGTGGACATCACGGTCTATAATACGAAGGGCGAGGTTGCCAGCGCCGGAATTATGGGCATGATGCCGGATTCACACTGGCATCTGAACAGTCTGCGGACGGATCCGAGCCTGCTGAGAACGTATACGGTCTACCGGACCGCGGCAAAGTTCATGGACTATGTGCCAAGGGTCGCGTTCTGTGAGGTGCTGATTGAGCGGGAAGGGATGCTTTCCTACCTCGGCGTGTATGAACTGCAGGAGAGCATCGGTGTGGGTCCCGGCAAGGTAGCCATTTCGGAGCCCGACCCGGCCAAGACCCGCACGGACTATTTTCTGGTCAGTGACATGGCCAGACAGGGCCGGCTGCTGAGCACCAGACAGATTGACGGAAGATACGTCAGGGGCTATACGTCCCTGCTGTATCCGACAGAGGATATGCTCAGCCGGGAACAGATCGAATACATCGAAAAGGATTACACGACGATTGAAAAGCGGGTCAGTGAGCTCGGTGATTATTCGATTCTGCTGGACGTGGATAATGTCATCGACTATTACATCGTGAATCTCTATTTCGGCAATTCCACTGCCGGCAAGTCCATGACATACATGAACAATACCATTGGCGGCAAACTTAAGCTGGGGCCGATCTGCGATTTCGATCTGGCACTGGGAAATCTGAACGGACCCTCTCCGGATCCGGAGGAGGTTTCCTATGATCAGCAGCTGTTTCTGTCAGATATGATCAGGGACAACGGCTTCGTTTCCCGGCTCCTGAGACGCTTTGTTGAGCTTCGGCGTACGGTTCTCCAGGAGGAATCGGTCTATCAGACCATTGATGAAACGCGGAATTATCTGAAGTGCGCCAAACAGCGGGATGATTACCGCTGGGGCCGCACCGATCAGACGGAGGGCATTTCGGCCATTTACCGGAACGGTCCCATTGAGAGCACCGAGTATGAACGCGATCTTTACCGGATAAAGGCCTATCTGACCAAGCATGCCTCCGAGATCCGGAATACGTTTGCCAAGATCGAGGAGGATCAGCGTATCGCGATGCGCTTTGAAGGCGGCAACGGTCTTCTCCTCTTCGTCGCACTGGTTCTGTTCTTTATCCCGTCCATCCTGATCAACCGCAAGGGCTGATCCGATCCGCCCCTGTACGGGGAAATAAAAAAGAAAGGAGGCAGCGGAAATCCGCCATTAACCATGCAACTGACAAGCATTCCGTTTTTGATCTATTTCCTGCCTATCCTCCTGATCATCTATTATGCGGCGTCTTTTTCCGCGATGGCCCAGAATGGTGTCCTGTTCGTCGCCTGTCTGCTGTTCTACAGCTGGGGAGATCCGCAGTCCATCATGCTTCTGGTGGCCTGTATTCTGCTCAGCTCGGTTGCGTCCTACCTGATCAAACGAATGGAAGGAAAGATGAAAAAGATCATGCTCTACATCGGCGTGGGCGTGAACCTGTTCATCCTCTTCGCCACCCGTTACATGGGGACGTTCCTTGAACTGCTGGGTCCTTCACTGGGTGTTGAACTCCACTATTCCGTGCATGAACCGATGGGAATGCTGGTCTATATTCTGCATGCCATTTCCTATCTGGTGGATGTATACAGGGGAAAAGCGGAGGTGGACAGCCCGTTTAACGTGGGAATTTACATCGCCTTCTTCCCGTTCCTGTCCCATGGACCGCTGATCTGCTACCGGGATATTCAGCCGCAGCTGCGCAACCGGAAGATCGATTACCGGCTGCTGGCGCTGGGGGCCTGCCGCCTGGTTGTTGGCCTGGCCAAACTGGTGATTCTATCGGACCGTCTTTCCGGTGTTGCCACGAACATTTTCAACCTGGCCACCATTGATTCCGGTGAATACAGCGTGCCGATTCTGCTGTCCTGGCTGGGTGTCGGGACCTTCACCCTTCAGATCTATTTCGAATTTTCCGGCTTTGCGGATATGGCTATTGGTGTCGCCATGCTCCTTGGATACAGGATCAATGAAAACTTCAATGCACCGTACTCAGCCACCTCGGTTCGTGAATTCTGGCGGAGATGGGAAATCGGACTTGTCCAGTGGTCACAGCGATACATCAACAGTCTTTTCAGCGAGACGCATTCAGAGGGCGAGGATGCCAGCGTCTTCCAGATTTTTACCTTTGCCCTCATGGGTTTCTGGCATGGAACCAGTTACACCTTCCTTCTGTGGGGTGTGTTTAACGGCATCATCGTGCTGGCAGAGAGCATTGTGGACTATCCCTCGAAGATTCCGACCAAATTTCTGAAACACGTCTATACCATGTTCCTGGTGTGTCTTGGAATGGTCATGTTCAGGGCAGGGGATATTTATCAGGCATCCCGTTATTATCTGGATCTTTTCGGGCTGAACAATAACGGCTTCTTCAGCGATATTGCCCTGCGGATGATCCGTGAAAACTGGATTTATTACATTGCCGGCATCCTGTTCTGCACACCGATTGCCCGAAATATGAACGGACGGATGTTCAAGGATCAGAATGGCCTGCTGAATCAGGTGATGACCATTGTCTATCCGGTCTGCATGTGTCTGCTGCTGGGGATCTGCATCTGCTTTATCGTCGTTGGAAACTACTTCCCGACCCTGTAAACGGCCTGTGTGGATTTGTGAAACCCGACAGGACCAGGACCGAATGAAATTGCCTCAGAGAAAGAAAGGAGGAAGAGAGTGAAATACATCCTGCGGAAAGTCATCTTCAGCATTTTACTGTTCGGCATCCTCCTGCTTCTCCTGGTTTACAATGCAGGCGAGAACGGCAGGCGGATGATTCAGATTGTCAAGGGAACACGTCTGTCATCGGTTGAAAGCATTAAAACCACCATCACCTCGCTGGAAGAGGCGATGAATGAAGGTTTCACCGGCCGGATCAGTTTTATTGAACTCTATTCAAAAGCGGCAAAGATTTTTGGAAAGAAAGAAATTTCAGATTTCCTTTATATCCGCGACGAGAACGGCTTTCTCCATAATACCTCTTTCTATTCCGGTTATGATCCCAATATACTGAATTATGCCATACGGCTGAAGATCCTGCAGGAAAAGGTAGAGGAAAAAGGCGGAAAGCTCCTGTTTATCATCCCGCCGACCAAATACCGTGTCGGCGAGACCGTGGTTGACTACGGCCTGCCTGTTGCCAATCCGGAAAACAAGATCAGTGAGCTGATGAACATCTTCACGGATTATGACATCAGTGTGATTGACTTTAACCAGTATTTCCCCAATCAGAGCCTCCCGTACGATCAGTGTTTCTATCGGACGGAACGGTACTGGACCATTCCGGCGGCCTGGATGGCTGCCCGCGAGATCTCTCACTGGATGGAGGTCTCCAAGGGCGTCCGACTGGACCCGGACGGGTCAAAACTGGGTCCCTCAGCCTATGACTGGGTTACCTATCCCGGAAAAATGCTGGGCAGCCAGGGCCTGAAGACCGGAAAGAACTACATCGGGACAGAGGATTTTACGGCGCTGTGGCCAAAGGATCCGGGATTGTATGAATATCTCAGCTACCTTGACAACGGGGAGCGGAACATTGTCCGCGGGGATATTTACGAAACCCTGATCAACAAGTCTCTTCCGGATACGCTGGGGGAGTACCCGAACACGTCCGCATACAATACCTATCTGCCGGGGCAGTACAGACACAGCATCATTACGAACCGGAACAATTTCGAAGGACTGAAAGTGTTCATGATGCGTGACAGCTATTTTTCACCGGTATCCGTTTTCCTGGCGCCGGTCTGCGGCATCATAGACTCGATCTGGTCAGATCTGGAGGAAACCATCTACAAGGTGGAAGACTACATCGAGAATCAGGAATTCGATTTTGTCATCATGGAAATCGATCCGTACAATATCAGCGATAATACCTTTGACTTCTATCGCGAAGAGGCGGAGATCCGTATGGACATGCTGGGTCTCAGCAAGAAAAACGAGGAAAAGAATGACAGGTCCCTGGCTTTATAAACAGCTGCCAGCCGGCAGATCACCATTGAGACCCAGAGAGGAGGCTGAGTGATGGGCGGACAAGTCAAGAAACGTTTCTGGTTCATGCTGAACATCATTTTCACCGTGAACTATCTGATCTGGCGTATCTTCTATACGCTTCCGATCCCGGGGCATCCCATCTCCGTGGTTGCCTGTCTCCTGCTCCTGTTCTTTGAATGCACCGGTATGGTGGAGCAGTTTGTTCACTTTGACGGCATCTACAACATGCGGGAATACCCGAAGCCGGATGTGCCGCTTGAACTCTATCCGGACGTGGATATCTTTATTTCCACGTACAATGAGGAAGAGGAACTGCTGACCAAGACCATTAACGGGTGTCTCAGCGTCGAGTATCCGGACCTTGAAAAAGTCCACATCTATGTCATTGACGACGGCAACCGTCCGGCCATTAAGGAATTTACCAAGAAGTTCGGGCCGAGAATTCACTATCTCCACCGGAACAACCATGACGGAAAGAAAGCCGGCAACCTGAACCATTCCGTGCGGCATACCACCTCACCGTACATCGTTACGCTGGATGCTGACATGATCGTGCAGAGCCGCTTCCTCATGGAAATCATTCCGTACGTGGTGGACGCGGAACTGAAAAACGTGAACCTGCCCAAAGGAAAGAAAATGCCGCTGGGCTTCATTCAGACCCCGCAGGCGTTCTACGACCTTGACCTGTTCCAGTACAACCTGTACCTGGAAAACGACATTCCCAACGAGCAGGACTATTTCTACCGCAGCATTCAGGCCAGCAAGACCAGCTCCAACACCGTTATCTACGGCGGATCCAATACGCTGCTGTCAAGGCGGGCCATTAACGCCATCGGCGGATTCTATACCGAATCCATCACCGAGGACTTTGCGACCGGCTGTCTGATGCAACAGAACGGCTATGTCTGCATGGGCACCAGCGATCCGCTGGCATCCGGACTTTCGCCGAACACGCTGCACTCACTGATCAGGCAGCGTATCCGGTGGGGCCGAGGCGTTATTGATACCGGCAAGAAACTGAAGATCCTGTATACACCGAACCTGTCGCTCAAACAGAAACTGTGTTACTGGGAATCCATTTTCTACTGGTACGCACCGCTGAAGCGTCTGATTTACATCCTCTCACCGATGCTGTATGCCACCTTCGGGTTTGAGGTCATGCGCTGTACCCTGCCGCAGGTGCTGATGTTCTGGCTGCCCATGTACCTGATCAGCACCATCTCCCTGAGCGCACTGAGCGGCAACATGCGTTCCAACAAGTGGACGGCCATTTACGAGACAGCCCTGTTCCCGTTCCTGCTGATTCCGATCATGCTGGAATCCTTCGGCTTCTCGCTGTCAGAATTCAAGGTTACGGTCAAGAGCCGTGTGACGCATCAGCGACAGGACAACCTGGTCTACATGATGCCCATGATCATCCTGCTGACCCTTTCGGTCATCGGCATCTGCCGGTCCGTCTGGATGATCCTGTCCACGAACTCCATCGGTCTGGCGGTTATCCTGTTCTGGATGATTTACAACATGTACGTCATGCTGATGAGTCTCTTCTTCCTGGCCGGCCGCGGCGTGTACCGGAGCTCAGAGCGTGTCACGGTCACCCTGCCTGCCAAACTGGTGGTTCGCGGCAAGACCTATGACTGCACCACCGTCAACATGTCAGAAAACGGCGCCTGCATTCAGATGGATGAGCCGCATCTGGTGAACACCGAGGACAACTACCTGATCGTCAATGACCGCAAATGGCATGTCCGTGTCAAGCTGCATCCGATCCGCGTGTCACCGAGACGTACCATGGTGAACGGGAAAGTGGTGACCCGGTGGGAATACGCGTTCTCCATTACGGATATTCCGGAGGAGCGCGGCTATGAAAATCTCTGCGGAATTCTCTATGACCGGGTTCCGACGCATGCCAGCTCGATTATGAGCAACAACCTGTACAAGGAACTGAACCGGAACTTCCTTCAGAGACAGGATACGGCAGCCTTTATGGCCCGTTCACTGCCGCGTATCATCATGAACACGGAAGTGAAGACAGAGGAAATGCGGGAGCCGCTGGTGCTGCGCGACTTCAACTATCAGTACATGGCCTTTACGACCAAGGGCGTCATGCCCAGGCATATGACCCTGGATCTGGATGGATTTGCCATTCAGGTCGTGCGGGACAAAAAGCTCAGCTATGCGACCCTGTATCGGATTGAGGACATGGATCACCTGTATACCTCTCAGGAAATCGCGGATGCCGTGATGAACTGGATGATCACGCATTCCAAAGGCGAAGTACGCCGGGGCGGATTCGACCGTGTCTTCGGACAGGAATTCAACGAAACAGCCGCGGTTATGGCATAATCAAAGGTCTCTGCCACTGGCAGAGACCTTTTTTTCTGATGGAGATCCCGCTTTTTCGTTAAATCGCACTGAACCGATGGGAAAAGGCTGATTGAAAATAACTGTTGACAGATTCCTGACGGGAGGTTAAAATCCACTGCATATTAAATAACACTGTTATATAACGATGTAATCTTATCGGTTTCATCTCTGCCCAATCTTCGCAGGGGTTCCGAAAGGAAAGGTCGGAAGGGGAGGAGGCTCAGGAGATGCAGACGCCGCGAAGGACTGCACCATTTCCGGACTGCCTCCGGGTCAAGGATCCGCTTTGCAGCGCTGGTTGGCACAGGCATGGATGAATGCAGCTTTCTCTCTGTGAATGGTGATCAAGGAAGGTTTGAAATGATTAACTTTAAAGAAGTAAGGAAAAACAATGGCGGAATGGTATGCAGAGCCTGTCTGAACGCTGAGTATGATGTGAAACTGACCCCGAAGGACTGCACGTATTACAGCGGGAAAAATAAGTGTGCCCGCTGTCGAGTCATAAAGCATATTGTGCGGAAGCTGCGTTTTTCAGGAAAAATGAAGACACTGTTTAAGTGACCACGCGCAGGCGTGGTCTTCTTGATTTAAAAACGCTGGTAACCGTACGGGACAGGACCGGAATCTCATGCACCGTTTTCATCTTTCCATCTTGCACTATTTGCACCGGTCAGGTATACTGATGAAAAGCAGGTCATCGCCAGAGATGCCCAACGATTCAGCCGCGTGTTTCATGCAGGAACAGTGGTCAGTCAGGGCAGGTCTCTTTGCAGACAACCCACGGAGGAGGAACAAGAGATGAGAAAGAGAATCACATTGCTTTGTCTGACACTGGTGCTCCTTCTTTTTTCCGGCAATGCATTTGCTCTTGTCAGGCACAACTGCGGGAAGAAGGACTGCATCTGTTTTGTTCAGTACGGAGACAGGGGACAGGCGGTAAAAGAGGTCGTCCGGGAACTTTATAAACAGGGATATCTGAAAGATGATACAGGGTCTGTTTACACCAGGGAAGTAACGGCGGCCGTCAGGGCTTTTCAAAAAGACCACAGGCTGAAGCAGGACGGGACACTGACCGACAGTACGCTGACCTGGCTGCTGTGGGGGATGAATGTCACCTCGGTGGACCGGAAATATCCGCGGTCGGATGGTCAGGAGGTCTGGATCCCGACGGACGGCGGAACCCGTTTTCATTCCAATCCGACCTGTTCCGGCATGGCGTATGCACGTAAAATGTCTGCACGAAATGCACAGGCACTGGGATTTGCCCCCTGCAGGAAGTGCTGGTCGTTTGATCGCTGACGTTGACACGGCTGCAGAAATGCAGCCGTGTTCATGTGTATATGGTGATCAGCTGCCTGATGAAACGGATGGATTTGGATGAACAAAATCGGCTTTGAGAGGAAGGAAGAAATGAAGCGGATACTCTTTTTTGATCTGGATCGGACATTGTGGGACCGGGAGGAACAGATTCCGGGGAGCGCATGTGAGGCGATCCGGCAGGCCCGGGCGAACGGACATGAGGTCTTTATCAACACGGGCAGGAGCCGTGCGTTTGTCTATCAGCCGCAGCTGTTTGAACTTGAACTGGATGGGGCGGTCACGGGTGCGGGAACCATGATCGAAATCTGCCGGAAGGGGCAGGGGAAACTGTCTCTTCAGTGGAACAGAAACGAGGTCACGCATTACAGGGCCATTCACGGACCGCTGGCGGATGAAACCATCCAAATAATGAAAGAACACCGCATTTATTTCATCCTGGAGGGACGGGACAATCTGTACTGTGATGTGGAGTCCTTCGGGGATGACCCGTTCATCCGGCAATTGGCCGGACGAATGGGGGACCGAATGCTTCCGGTCACGGGGAATGAGGGACAATGGGAATTCCAGAAGATTTCCTGTGAACTGCGGGATGCGATTCAGAGGGAAGAGGCACTGAACTGGCTCAGTGAGTCCTATGAACTGTTCTGGCATCATGAGAACGTTCTGGAACTGGTTCCGCACGGATTTACAAAAGGATCCGGACTGATAAATGTGTGCCGGATGAAGGGGATTCCGGTAGAGAATTCCATTGCGTTCGGGGATGGCCGAAACGATGTGGAAATGTTTGATGCAGCCGGTGTGGCCGTTGCCATGGGAGACGGGACGGAGATTGCCCTCGCGCATGCGGATCTGGTGACAAAGCCGTTTGATCAGGACGGAATCTGTCTGGCCATGCGTCAGCTGGGCGTGATCTGAGACGGGATAAAAGAAAGAGACTATGCACGGCATAGTCTCTTTGCGGTTCAGGCATTGCTTTGCTCGTCAAAGCGCTTTTTGACGCGTTCCCAGAGGACGGCAAACAGAATGACCAGAACGATAAAGGTCAGCGCCCAGGAAACGGGATAGGACAGCAGAAGGACAAACATGCTGCGATGGGCCTGGAAAACCGTGGCAATCCAGAGCAGGCGGAAAACACAGGCACCCATCAGGCTGACGATCATGGGAAGGGTGGAATAGCCGATGCCTCTCAGAACACCGGTCATGACATCCATGATGCCGCACAGGGCATAAGGCAACACGACGATCTTCATCCGCTCAACGCCCACCTCGATGACGCCGGGATCCGATGAAAACAGGGAAAGAAGCGGATGGCTGAAATAGGTGGCCAGCGGACCGAGAACAAGGCCGAATACAGCTGCCCAGAACAGGCAGGCCTGAAGAGAACCGATTACCCGGTCCGGCTTTCGGGCACCCAGATTCTGACCGGCGAAGCTGGTCACCGACTGCTGAAAGGTATTCATGGCCTGATAGACGAAATTCCCCACATTGGCTGCGGCGGCATTGCCGGCAATGACAATGGAACCGAAACTGTTGACGGAGGACTGAATGACGACGTTTGAAATGGAGAACATCATGCTCTGAATGCCGGCGGGAAGCCCGATGGTGATAATTCTGACCAGCAATCCCCGGTGGATGCGCAGTTTGTGCAGATAAAGACGGGTCGGGCCGTCCATGTGCAGGAGGGAACGGGTAACCAGCACCGCTGAAATGGCCTGGGAGAGGATGGTGGCCAGTGCGACACCGGCAACGCTCATGTGGAAAAGAATGACGAAAATCAGATTGAGAACGATATTGACAATCCCCGCAATCGTGAGAAAATACAGCGGACGTTTTGTATCGCCGATGGCCCGCAGGACGGCGGCGGCGAAGTTGTAAAGCATGGTCACCGGCATGCCGATAAAGATGATGCGGGTGTACAGGACCGCCAGGCCGATGACATCATCCGGTGTTCCCATGAGCGACAGAAGCGGCTTGGCCAGGATGAAACCGATCACGGCCAGACCCGCACCGCCGACTACCGAGAGAAGGATGGCGGTATGAACCGTATCGGAAACCTCATTGTTGAGCGCTGCTCCGGAAAAGTTGGCGACAAGAACATTGACGCCGATGGAGAGTCCGATGAACAGGCTGATGATCATGTTATAAAGCGAACCGACGGAGCCGACGGCGGCCAGTGCTTCATTTCCGGCAAACTGACCGACGACAATGGTGTCTGCTGCATTGAAAACGAGCTGCAGAAGACTTGAAATCATCAGGGGAATGGAGTAATACAGGACAGTCGTCAGAAGGGGACCTTCGGTCATAAGAATGCCCCGGGAACTTCTGCTTCTTTTTCGTAAGGAAAAAGCTGACATGAAACCTCCTTGTTGAATCGTAGCTTGATTTTTCGGCAACGTCGCTTTTCCGGTGTGCCTATTTGGCAAACCGGCGCTTTGTTATAGAATCGTCAATGTGGATATTGGTTGACAGATATGTCCGGAAAACGGGAAATCTGAGCCGATAAACGTCCGGCGATGCGAAGCTTGCCTGTACATAAGAATAGCATTCTGAACCATTCTGATTATATCATAAAACGATCGGCAAAAAAGATCATTTTCGGCTTGTCCGGAATTTTCTCAGAAAGGGTAAAAAAGATTGCCAATCTTCTGTATACCCGATATACTTTTGCCGTGTTTCCGGCTCATTTTTTGGCCGTATACGGATGCAGAACCGGAAATGATCAACAGTGAGGCATGTACAGAGCAGATTGTCCTGAAATGGTGATCATACAGAATCATGTTGACTTTTTCGGGTAAAGTGATAGACTTAACAGCGATTTTCTAAAAGAAATGATCTCTGCCGTTTTGCGGCAGTTTGTCAGATCCGGTTCATGGCGAGGAAACGATGGCGAATGACCGGGATTGAAACGTATGAAGGAGATGCGGAATGAGTTATAAAATCTACACAGATGCCTCTGCCGATGTCAGTGAGGAACTGATGCATGATGTTCCGGCTGTTGAAATGATCCCCATGAATGTGGAACTGGATGGGGTTCCCTATCTTTATGGTCCTGGCGGAAACCTGGATAACAAGATGTTTTATGCGGCACAGCGGTCAGGAAAATTTGCCAGCACATCTCAGATCAACCCTGTGACATACAAGGAATATTTCAGCAGATCGCTGGAAAAAGGGGAGGATGTCATCTATCTCGGGCTGACCCAGGGCATTTCAGGTTCATTTATGTCGGCCAATCTGGCCATGGAAGATCTGCGGGAGAAATATCCGGAGCGGAAAATCGTGGCGGTTGAAACCTATTGCGCGGCTGTCGGCCTTGGAATGCTGGTGCATGAGGCGGCCAGAATGCAGGGCCAGGGATATACATTTGAGGAACTGGTGGACTGGGTTGAAAAGCATCGGCTGAATATCTGCCACTGGTTTACAGTGGATGTTTTTGAACATCTGCGTCATGGCGGACGGGTTTCAGGTGCTGCGGCGACGATGGGCTCACTGCTCAATATTAAGCCGCTGCTGCACATCGAAAATGACGGAACACTGAAGGTGATGGAGAAGCCCAGAGGCCGCAAGCAGGCGATCCGTCACCAGATCGCCCACATGAAAGAGGACTGGATTCCCGAGGAGATGGGAAATCTGGTGGTTATCGGTCACGGGGATGACGTGGATGCACTGAACCAGTGCAAAGAGGCGGTTCTGGCGGAATTCCCGCAGGCGGACATCCGCCCGGCCTATATCGGCGCGCTGATCGGGGCACATACCGGACCAGGCATGCTGGCGCTGATCTACTGGGGCAGAAAAAGATAACGGCTTGTCATCTGCCCGGCTTCATGTTACACTTGATGCGGTCATTGACCGCATTTTTTTGTGCCTGCGCGTGTACGGCGCTGCGCACGGGAGGACAGAATGAATCATCCGATTACATTTAAAATGGTTGCCAGGGATGCCAAGACGCATGCGCGGCGCGGCATATTGACGACTCCGCACGGGGAGATCCAGACGCCGATTTTCATGCCGGTGGGAACCCAGGCGACGGTGAAGGCGATGACGCCAAGAGAACTCAAGGAAATCGGCACGCAGATTATGCTTTCCAATACCTATCATCTGCATCTGCGTCCGGGTGAGGAACTGATCCGGGAGGCCGGCGGACTGCATCGCTTCATGAGCTGGGACAAGCCGATCCTGACCGACTCGGGCGGATTTCAGGTATTTTCACTGGCCAGTCTCCGGAAAATCCGGGAGGAGGGCGTCAGCTTCCGCAGCCATCTGGATGGGTCTGCCATGTTTATGGGACCGGAGGAGAGCATGGCGATTCAGGAAGCACTGGGGAGCGACATCGCGATGGCGTTTGATGTGTGTACCGCGTATCCCTGCGACCATCAGACCGCCAAAGACGCGATGGAACGGACACACAGATGGGCCATTCGCTGCCAGAAAGCGCATACCCGGGCGGATCAGGCGCTGTTCGGGATTGTCCAGGGAGCTTTTTTCACGGATCTTCGGATCGAAAGCGCCAAAGCTCTGGCGGACATGGATTTCCCCGGATACGGAATCGGCGGCCTCTCGGTCGGCGAACCCAAGCCGATGATGTATGAGATTCTGGATGAGATCATGCCGTATATGCCGGAGGAGAAACCCAGGTATCTGATGGGCGTCGGAAGTCCTGACTGTCTGGTTGAAGGGGTTTACCGCGGCATTGACATGTTTGACTGCGTCCTGGCGACCCGTATTGCCCGAAACGGTACCTGCTTTACGGACTATGGGCGTCTGGTGGTGAGAAACGCAAAATACGCCCGTGACTTTGGTCCGATTGAGGAAGGGTGTGACTGCTATGCCTGCCAGAATTTCACGAGAGCCTATATCCGGCATCTCCTGAAAGCAGGGGAAATCACGGGCGGCCGGCTGTGCACCATTCATAACCTTCGTTATCTGCTCCGCCTGATGGAACGGATCCGCAAAGCAATTGAAGAAAACCGTTATGAGGAATTCAGGAATGCATTTTTCGCAAAGTACGATATGAGCCGGAATTTCTGATTGGAATCCACACGATCTGTTGGTCCTTTGAACAAGGAAAGATGGATAAAAAATTCTCTCCCAAATTGTCTGTCT
>ODAI012845645.1_pt1 | contig 28634 bp, 21 predicted proteins | sample 1539321 | NCBI WGS metagenome assembly ODAI01 (sample SAMN02144231, study PRJEB22623) | gut metagenome | biome: sheep rumen | host: Ovis aries | place: New Zealand
TAATATACAAACGGCAAATTATCTTGAAAAAAATAGTATTGATATAAAGTAATGGGCCGGAGGAGATTTGAACTCCTGATCCCCTCCTTGTAAGGGAGGTATCATACCCCTAGACCACCAGCCCAGTTAAAAATAATACATATCTATAAGACACTATACAATAGTATATCATTCATAGTATATAAAGGTTACTGTTTATACTCAATGCTATCAAGTTAAGGTTTGTATGATTTGATGTTGTGATTTGTATTATTATTTTTTATTATTTTTTCGTTTTTTTAATCTTCTTGTTTTTTAATATTAGTTAGATTTGTTCTTGTTTTATTTTGTTTTTATCGTGTATTATTTTAATTTTAATAATATTAATGTATTTTTAATATTATCTATTATTACTTTTAATTTTTCTTTTATTTTATTTATTGTTACTTTATTTATTTTATTATTTGTTATTGGAAGTGTTTATTTTATTATAGCTTTATTTGATTATTAATTGTAGTTAGTTTTAAATATGTATTGTTATATACTTTTATTTAGATATAAATAGTATGGTTTGTGTTTATTATTTATATTCTGGTTGAATGGTTGATATTTTATATTTGAGAAGGATTTTTATTTTGATATTATGGATAATGTTAATAGTTATAATTGTGATTAAATATAAAACAGATATTAGTGCTTTTACTCGTAAGGGTAAGTTAGGGTTTGGAAATTATACATTGCTTCCTATTGTTAGTGAGGGTAGAACTAATCATGTGGAAGTAAATAGTTATATACGTAGATATATGGATGATAATACTATGACAATTACAAAACAAGCAGAATCTTATCAAAGACCATTTATTAAACCGGAAGTTTATCAGGAAATGATTTTAGATGCTAATGTTAATATGATGAATGCTGGAGCATATCCTAATGGTTTTAAAGGTTTAACTGTTTTAGGATGTGATGGTTCTGATTTGGATGTGCCTCCTCATAAAATAACTATCGATGAATTCAACATACCATCAGATACATTAGTGTATAAACAACCAGCACAAACATTATGTTCCAGCATATCTGACTTATACAATAATTATATCTGGGACATTACACTTGCAGATGCTTGTGATGATGAAAGATCAATATTTTTAGAACAGTTAAATCATCTTGATAAAAAAATTAACCTAGAAAATTGTTTATTCATCTTTGACAGAGGATATCCATCAGTTGAATTATTTTTAGAACTAATAGAAAAAGAAGCTTACTTCATATTCAGATTACCTGAAGGAAAATATACTAAAGAACGAGAAAAAATGCTATCAGATGATGAATATGTGAATTTAATTCTCAACAGCATACGTACCAATAAAATACGCAACCCCTCAATAAAAGAAAAAGTAAAAACAATGACACACATCCGGCTAAGAATAGTAAACATACCCATCAAAACAAACAATAACAAAACAATCACCGAAAGCTTAATAACAAACGTGCCACCCGAAATAGCAAACCCACAAGAATTAAAAATGCTATATGGAAAAAGATGGGACATAGAAAAAAAACTACGACAAAATGAAAAACATACTAGAAATAGAAAACTACTCAGGATACCGAAAATGCATCATACAACAAGACACATACGCACAAGCATTCCTACTAAACTTCTTGCACGCAATAAAACACGACATGGAAAAACAAATACCCCAACACAAACGAAAAAGCAAAAACGGAAAACTACGATACCAAATCAATATGAACACACTAGCATGAGACATGATAGAAAACATGCCAGATTTACTGACAGATAATCCAGAAAAACGACAAACAACAATGAAATACCTAGAAGAACTAGCATTATCCAATCTATCCTCAAGCAAAGAAGAAAAAGTATCCTACCCCAGAAACAAAAACTCTAGAAAATACAAATACAAACTACACAAAAGAAGATCCAAATAACACGAAAAAAACAATAAAATTTAAAAGAAATAATTATTCAAAAAATTCTTACCTTGACAGCATTGGTTATTATTTTTAAAACATTTTCAAAGATTAAATCAAACATTAATTATATTAATATGTGATTATATAATTTATTAACAGATGATAAAAATTACATTAATTTTTTTAAAAATACTATATAATACTAAAATTAAACAAAGTACTTTTAATTATTTTATTTTAATAAAATATATAATACTTTTTTAATTATTTAAAACTAATCATTACTTTAATAATCAAATAAAAATATATTTATCATCTATAGTGGTAACTTCTTGATGTTTTTTGTAATAATAAACTCAAGATTTAGAATATGAACGTTTTTAAAAATTATTTAAAAATATAATTTAATGATAATAAAGGTGAAATAATGAAATTTTTAACAAAATTTTTTTTATTATCTTTGGTTTTATTCCTATCAATAGGTTTTGTTTCAGCAAGTGATGTTGATGATACGCAATCTGATGTTATTGTTGATACTGCACCAGTTGAAACAACACAATCTATGATTGAAGATTATGAAGCTACTGATAATACACTTGAAGAATTAGAAGAAAATGAAGAACCTCAGCAATGTAGTGGTAGGACATATGAAAATCCGATTTCTATTACTCCAAGTAATTATGCTGATCAAATCGGAAATATATATAATTATGATGCAGTAGAATTTTCGGGAACATTCACTAGTTCAATGACTGGTGGATCAATAAGTATTACAAATCCAATTGTATTTACAACAACATCTAGTGCAACATTTGAAGACACACAATTTATTATAAATTCCAATGATGTTACAATTAAAGGTTTAACAATAGTAAATGATGACGAAACAGATGGAGCAGCAATAACAGCAATTGGTCATGATAATATTGAAGTAATTGGTAACTATATATCAGTTACAAAAACAACTTATGGTGAAACAGTTGGAATAAAATTCAATTCAACAAACAACCAAACAATTTGTGGAAACACTATAGTTATGAGTGTATTTCCTCAATATAGATGGGAAGAAATTGAAAGTACTCCATATAATATATGGGTATTCCATTTAAATAATTCTGCAATTGTAGTTGATAATTCAAATGATGTCAGAATAAAAAATAACAATATTCAATCATCAAATTCAACTATAACAGAAGTAAACGGTACAAATGAAGGAATGAATATAAGAAACAGTAATTATGTAAATGTAACATATAATGATGTCACAATAAACAATGGTGATTTTGCATATGGTATTACATTTGAAAATGTTCTTAATTCCAACATGACTTATAATGAAGTAGAAGTCACAGCACATAATTATGCATGTGGTGCACAACTAATAGAATCCAAAAATAACATAGTTTCATATAATAACTTCACAGCAACTTCTAGAAACGATACAACACCACATAACTATGAAACAGTAGCATATGGAATTTATATGAGTACTAACTGGGGTGCATATAATAACTACAATAACTTAATATCAAATAATAAAATAATTGTTGATGCATCTGTAGTTTATGGAATTGAAGGATACATTGTAACAAACATTACAATAACTGGTAATACTATTATAGCTACTGGTAATTGCTCAATGGGTGTAGGATTATATAATTCATCCGATATTGACATAACCAACAATATAATTACAGTAACTGGAGCAACAAGAACATTAAATAGTAATTTCTATGAAATGATTACTCCTGAAACAACTGGAATAAAAACAATGGCTAAAGAAGATACTCAAGCAAATTATATTGAAAATAATAGTATCTTTGTGTCTGATTCAAATGTTCCTAGTGATGAATTATATGCAGTATCCTTATATGATGATAATAATTATGTAAGACATAATACATTAACTGCAGGTTCAAATACTGAGGATGGTGCAGTTTATGATGATTTAGGAAGTGTTGGTTCAAATTCTATTAGTGATAATCATTAATCAAAGATAATGAACATAAACAAATTATAATAAGAGGTTCTTTTTCAATCTCTTATTTTTTTTTAAAAGCAGGTGAGATGATGAAATTTAAAAATATATTTATTTTATTATTATGTAGTTTAATATTGCTAACTGTTGGTTCAGCAACGGCTTCGGAGTTAAATAATCAAACTAATTATATAAATTCCGTGGATAATAGTTATTCTACTCATAATATGGATATTGATAAAAATATTAAATCAAATAGTGAAGAATCTAAAACCATTGGTTTAAACAGTAGTTCATTTGATACTTATGTTACCAATGGTAAATTTAATGACCTTGTATCTGATGGAGATACTATTGATGTCAATGGTAAACTGGATAGTGCACGTTTTGCTTTAACGGTTGATAAATCTTTAAATTTTATTTCATCAAATAATCAGTCTTATATTGATGTTTATACTCAAAGTACAGGATTTTATGGTGAAGCATCTGGTGGTCAGATTACATTTAGTAGTGGTGCTAGTGGAAGTAATATTACTAATTTATATTTTTATAATACTAGGGTAGTATTTTCAAATACGTCTGATATATTAGTTAATAATATTAGTGTTATAGATTATGAGAAAAATATCGGTAGTGGAACAGGTCATTTCATATTGAATAATGGTTCAAATAATATAACAATCAATAACAGTTACTTTTATACTAAAGACAATGGTGCACATAGTACGGTAGTATTTACTGGTGCAAATAATTGTATTTTTGAAAATAATACTATTGTCGGTGAAGGAAGTTTAGGAAACCTTGTATATATTAATGCATATAATAGTGTTTCAGATGATGCTAATGATGGTATCATAATAAGAAATAATTTAATCAATGCTAGTTCTACCGGATCACAACTTACATGTTTTGCTATTTGTATTCAAGGTGCTAATCATGTTATAGAAAACAATACGGTATTATATAATGGATATTGTCTTTCTGGTATATGGGGAACAGCAAATTATGAAAATATCACCATAAAAGATAATTACTTCCAGAGTAGTGTACTTTTAGGTAATACTACTGGTGTACAAATAAATTCTATGAAAAATGTCACGATAGAAAATAATACAATGGGTGGTCTATTAATTGATAATGCATATATATATAATAATAAAATAGGTTCAACAAGTATTTCAGGTAACAATTCCATTTTTGAGGGAAACACAGGAAAATCTTTGACGATTATTGGAAATAATACTCTTGTAAATAATAATACACTTAACAATATGGGTAGCTATACTATAAATAATACAGGAATAAATAATAGCATCACAAACAATGTTTTAGTATGTATTAACACTTCTGCTGACGAATCAATAATTAACTCAACTGAAACCGTCCTTGCTAATAATAGTGAAGAACCAAGACATATTTATATTACAAAGAATAATAGTTTAGATTGGGGTTATTATAATAACATTCATTATAAACTAAATAATACATTGATTCATGAAGGAGATTGGATAAATATTGATTCAGCTATTATCGAAGATGTAATCTCAAGTAGTGGTATGGATTTGGGTTTTGAACAAGAATATCTTGTGGGAAATTTGACTTTTTTTAATATGACAATAAAAAAACCATTTAATTTTGAGATAGTTAACTCTACTTTAATAAATTGTTATTTGCCTGGTGCTAATCTTAAATATAATAAAAACTGGAATGCTGGCAATAAATTAATTAATAGTACTATTTATTATGCAGTAACTCTGAATTATTATAATACAATAGATTTGGATGAAAATTCACATCTTTTATTGTCTTTTGATAATAATACATATACCTTTTACTTTTCAAATATGAGAATTGTAAATTCAACTACACATATGTTTTCATCAATTTCAGGTAAAGTTGGTAAATTTAATTATTGTGCTGTAAACGATACTTCAACAATCAATGTATTTGGAGGTAGTTTTACAGGTGATATTTTTGTTAACCGTATTGTTTATTGGGAAGGAATTCTTGAAGAAAGTAAAATATTAAGTAATATGACATTCATATCAGGTAGTATGGGTTCTAGTGCAAATAACATTATATTTGATAATTATGTTATTTTAAATGAATCAGGTATTACATTTACTAATTGTACATTTAATAAAGGAGTAATATTAAATAATGTTTCTGATATAATCATAAAGGACTGTATCTTTAACACTACGGATACTCCTATTGTAATGATAGGATCTAGTGAAAATACTATTGAAAACAATACATTCATAGATTTAGTTGAACATGAATCTAATTGTACAATTAATATGGTAGAATCCAGTGATAACATCATCAAAAACAATATAATTAACACCACTAACCAGTATACAATTGTTGGAGATGAAAATTCAGTAACAAACGATATTAAGGATAACATTCTATATGCTGCTGCCGGTAACGATAAAGTAAGTATCAATCTAAATGATAACAATAACTTTGTTGAAAGTAAAGCGGTAAGATATAATTCAAATATCAATTTCGAATTGAACAACGAAACAAATATACACATTACTGATAAAGTGCCTATAACCGTAACAGTAACCGACGATGATAATAATCCTATAGAAAATGGTGAAGTGGAAGTTTATGCAGATGGTATCTTCCAAACATGTGAAAAACTAACAAATGGGACATTCACAACTAATGTAACATTTGACAGAGTAAATTCCAATGCTACTCTTAAATTATGGTATTATGCTGATGATACATATTATAATAATGTAGCAAATATTTCAGAAATCAATGTTGAAAAATCTCCAGTAGTCATCATTTCAAGTGAAATATCTGGATATGTTGGAGACAATATTACCTTAGAGGCAAACATTACAACAGAAGCAGGAACTGCAGTAAATGAAGGTAATGTATACTTCATATTCGGTACTGAAAAATATTCAGCACAAGTAATTAATGGTACAGCCACATACACAACTGAAATATTGCCTGAATGGATGGATTTGAATAAAGTAACCATTCAGTATTTCAACAGCACATTATTTATAGGAAATAACATTAAAGTCATACCAAATATAACCGTTCCACCTATAGCTACCAAAATATCTATGGATGAAATCATTAACACATTCTACAACCCAACAACAATAATGGCAGTAGTTACTGATGAAAATGATACTAATATGACAACAGGTAGTGTAGTATTCACAGATGCAGATGGAAACATTATAGCACAAAGTGATGTCAACGAGGGTATTGCTCAAGCAACAATAACATTCAACGAGGAAATAGACACTACACTTACAGCTACATACTATCCAACTGAAATCGGATATTCAACGAACTTTACAACAGCAAAATTTAACATTCAAAAACCAGTCACTAACATAGTAATTGATGAAGTAGATCCAGTTGCAGGAAATACCATTACTTTAACTGCAAGAGTAACTGATCAGTTGGCTAATAATTTAACTGGTGGAAAAATAGTATTCAAAGTCAACGGTAAAACAGTTAAAGATGCCAACGGTAAAGTGGTCTATGTGAAAGTTATTGATGGAATAGCACAAGTAAACTACACAGTAGATGCATCAATGGCTAATAAGAATATTACAGTACAGGCAGTTTATAGCGGTTGCACAAAATACGACAAACAAACAGTTAATATGACACTGACAGTATCAGAACAAAAACCAACAATTACAATAGAACAACTACCTGACAGCATCCAAGCAAACTCAAACATCACAATTAAAGCTACAGTAAAAATAGGAGACAATCCGATAACTACTGGAAAAGTGGTCTTTAAGCTCAATGGTAAAGTATTAAAAGATGCTAACGGCAAGGTTATCTATGCTAAAGTAGATGAAAATGGTCAGGCTACTATTGAGAGTTATAATATTGGAGACTTGAAGGTAAATGAATATACTTTAAAAACTGTATTCATTTCTAGTGTCTATGATAATGTAGAAACTAACCAAACAATAAACATAGTTAAAGTTTAATTCAAATAAGATTTTTATCAACGATTGGATGAGACTAAAACTCATTCTATCACTTCTTTTTTTTAATAATATTTCTTTTTGGCTAAAATATTATCATTTAGAACGTGATTACATTAAATATTTTCTCCAACAATAATATATTTTTTCTCTGTTCTCGTTATTTAATCAATGTATATCAATCATCAAAATATTAGGGATAACAGTTTCGTCTAACTTAAATCAGTTCATTTGTCTAATCAAAAAGATAAAATTAGTAAATTGGTGTTTATTCTTATAAGAAAGGAAAATGGAAGTGATTTCCATTTATATTATCATTTAAATTACCATATAATAGACGGCTATTATACTTGGTATCGTAATGATAATAGTATTTCGAATCATTCTAAAGTTATGTTTTTTCCATTCTTTCTCTGTTAATTCTCTTGTTTTAGGGATTTTCAAGACAGTTAGTATTATACTTGCTGATAAGAAAATGAAATATGCATTTATGATAAACAGGTATCCTGCTCCAAGAAGCATGTCCCCTCTTCCATTTGCAATTGAATATCCACATGTACAAAGTGGTGGCATTAATGCTGTTGCAATTGTAAAACCTGGAATAACTGTGTTTGTTTTATCAAGTCTTGTTTGTCCGATAATTCCTGCAAGACCTCCGAAGAATGCTATAAGCACATCATAGAATGATGGTGATGTTCTTACAAGTAATTCCACTGTTGGCTCTTTTACTGGAGATAAAAGGAAATATATTGTGGCGGCACTGATGCTTATAGCAATCTGCAATCCAAATCCTATCAAATGATTACGTAGTAATGGATAATCTGCAGTTACACTTGCAAATGCAGATGCAAGAATACTTCCCATTATTGGTGATATTAGCATTGCTCCAATAATTACTGCTGTTGAGCTCATATTTAAACCGACAGATGCAATTATCATTGCACATACCAATACGCACATATTTGTTCCGGTAACCTGTCCACCATCTAAAAGACGTGAACGTATATGTTCATTGGGTGCCGAATCCTTCTTTAATGAGAATGCCTTTTGTATTTTTTCCTTTATTGTTTCATGTTCATATTCAGTATTCATTTTCTCATCCTAATTAATTTTAATTAGAGTGTTGGCCAAAACTATTTTTTCAATTTTTTCGAAAAATTTTTAACAAATTTAATCAGGTTATTTTTAAATATTTTCTTAATTTTTTATTTAAACAATATATATCAAGTAATTAATTTTTAATGTTGAAATCTAATATTAATTTATAGGATATAATCAATATTCTTGATGTATTGAAGAGTAAACTTTATATACTATGTTTTACATATTTTATATTAGATAATAATTGTATTGGATGTTTTATAAATGGTTTAAATAAATAATGATATTGAACAGACTAAATTAGTTTTTAATAGTAAAGATTTTAATGTTCCACTTGATCATAAGGCTCGTTTTTTTGTTGATTTTATGGAAGAATTTATGGATGAATATGGTCTGGAAGAGGTTGAAAATAAAGTTGGTAGAACTCCTTATAGCCCTCGTTCTATGTTAAAACTAATTGTTTATGCAAAAATTAATCATGTAACTAGTTCTGAAGTTATTGAAGATTTAGCATTTTATCATGATGTGTATAAGTACGTATGTGATTATATTCAACCTTCAGCAAGGTCAATTAGACTGTTTAAAAGTGATTTTAAGACTATTTACAACGATATTTTGAAAAAGACTTTAAAAAAAGCTGAAAAAGAAGATTTAACCAGTTTTAATCACGTACCTGTGGATGGAACTATAAAAAAAGCATACAATAATATCCATAATACAATTAATGAAAAAGAAACGGATATATTGCTCAGATACTACAATGGGGAAGAAATTGACGATGAAACACTTGAAAAACTACATAAACCTGTTAAAAAGTTTATGGAAAATGAAAAGATGGGTGAAGATGAAAAAATATCAGTATTAAAACGTATTAAAAAGGAATTTAGTAAGACACAACAGGATAAAATTCCATTAAAGATATAGAAGCTCGTAAAATGAAAGGTAAAAGAGGAAACTTTAAAATAGCTTATAATATGCAATCTGCAGTCGATAGTGAAACTGGATTAATCTGTGCAATAACCATTTCACAAAGCCCTACAGACCATTATGAACTTCCTAGCATCGTATCCAAGGCAATAAAGAATATTGGTAAAAAACCAGAATACGTTAGTGCTGATACAATCCATTTACAAAACCCTAATGTCTCATTCCTAATAGAACAAAAAATAAACGGTTTAATACCAGATAGAAAACAATCCAAAAAAGCCCGTGGTCGATTAAATAAAAATCCATTCCATAAAGACCACTTTGAATACAACATCTACACTGATAGTTTTAAATGTCCAGCAAATCAAGAATTACCATTCTATAAAGAATACATCAAAGAATCTAATGATAAATCCAAATCAGATAAAATAAATAGATTATACAGTAATTACCATGCTTGTAAAAACTGCAAATATAAAAATAAATGCATACCAGGCAAACAATCACATAGAACCATCACAGAAAACGGCGATAGATTAATAAGAGCAATGTACGTTAAAATGGAAAAAGAAGAAAATCAAAAAGAATATAAGAAAAGATCAACTGTAGAAAGACCATTCGGACCATTAAAAATACAATACAACATGGAAGATGAAATAGTCATCGGTATAGAAGATACAGAATGTTATATGACATTAAATGCAGTAGCATACAATATAAACCGATTATATAATTTATTATATGATAAAAAAAATCACAGAAGAAGAAACATCAAATTATAACAATAATCTAATGGAATTAAACCAAACAAAACTTGAAATGGCCTCTTCTTAATTTTATACTAAAAGAATTAATTTGGCCAACACTCTATTTCAGTTTTAAAAAATCTATTTGTTATTGATAATGTTCCTGCTTGGACTCCTAATATTCGTTCAAAACAAAAAATAAGAAAATCGGAAAAAAAGAATTTGTCGATCCATCTATTGCGATTGCAGGACTCAATGTAACTCCTAAAATGTTGATGTATGATTTAAATACTTTTGGATTCATTTTTGAAACATTGTGTATTAGGGATTTAAAAGTATATTCGGAACAACTGGGTGGACAAGTATTATATTATAATGATGGTACTTTGGAAGTAGATTGTGTTTTACAAATTGCTGATGGACGTTATGGGTTAATTGAATTTAAATTGGGGAATAAACGGATTGATAAAGGTGCTCAAACTTTATTGAAAATGGATAATTTAATTAAAGAAAAAATTTCTAAGGGAGAAACTCATATTCCTAAGCCTAGTTTTTTAGCAGTGATAACTGGTGATCATGTTGCAAGAGTTCGAAAAGATGGTGTATTTGTAATTCCTATAGGTACATTAAGATAATTGGCATGAATAAAAAAAGGTGATGATATTGTCATAAAATATGCTTAAAATAATCTTCTGATAAAAACAACATCCTATTGGAGTGTATAATCAAACAAAACTAGAGGACATGAGTGTATTCTAAGTGGAAATTATATGAAATGTATTATTATATCTTGGGATAATAATTAAGACCGTCATTATTCAACTTCAAAAATCACCCAACTTAATAGCATTGGTTTATACTATTCATTAAAAAAATAGGATTATAAATAATTAGAAAAAAAATGTCACAATCATCATTGAATGAGAATAAAAAATTCGGAAATTAAAATATATTAAAAAATTAAAAAAATAAATTACAATCTTATAAAAAGTTATATAATTTAAACAAGATAATATTATATAGTTATAATTTATATAATAAAAAAGATGAAGGAAAAAATATGGCATTCGATGAAACAGGAAAAATATGGTTCAATGGAGAATTAGTTGACTGGAAAGATGCTCAAATACACGTATTATCCCACGTTGTTCACTATGGAAGTAGTGTATTTGAAGGTCTTAGATGCTATGACACCGAAAATGGACCAGCAGTATTTAGACTTAAAGACCACATGAAAAGATTGATTAATTCAGCAAAAATATATAGAATAGACATACCATATGATTTAGATGAATTATGTGAAGCAGTAAAAGAAACAATTCATATCAACAAACTCAAATCATGTTACATTAGACCTATTGTATTTAGAGGATATAATGAATTAGGTGTTTATCCATTAAACTGTCCTGTTGAAACAGTAGTTGCTGTTTGGGAATGGGGACAATACTTAGGTGAAGATGCACTTGAACAGGGTATTGACATTTGTACATCAACTTGGAGAAAAATGGCACCGGATACCATGCCTAACATGGCAAAGGCAGGTTCAAATTATATGAACTCACAACTTGCCAAAATGGAATCAGTAGCAAACGGATACAAAGAAAGTATAGTACTAAACTACAATGGTGATGTCGGAGAAGGTTCCGGTGAAAACCTATTCATGATAGAAGATGATGTGATATACACCCCAGATATAGGTTCATCAGTTCTTAACGGAATTACAAGAAACAGCGTTATCCAAATAGCTAAAGATTTAGGCTATGAAGTAAGAGAAGAACGTATACCAAGAGAAAGAGTATATACCGCTGATGAAGTATTCTTCACAGGTACAGCCGCCGAACTATCACCTATAAGATCTGTTGATAAAATACAGATTGGTAAAGGAAAACGTGGCCCAGTTACCAAAAAACTACAAGACGCCCTATTTGACATAGTAAACAATAAAGTTGAAGATAAATACGGATGGTTAGATTTCATATAACCACCTCTTCAATCATATTCCTTTTTTTTATCTATTTTTACATTTGATTAATTTTAATAATTAATAGATACATATATTAATGTATAATTTTATATTACATAGTTATTTATGAGGTGATTTTTTTGTTAGATTTGCTTACCGCTATTTTATTAGGTGCCGTTCAGGGATTGGCGGAATTTTTACCAATCAGTAGTTCAGGACATTTAGTGCTAATACCAGCATTACTTGGAGTTGAAACAAACCTGGCATTTGATACAGTGCTACATATAGGTACATTAATAGCTATTTTCACATTCTTCTGGAAAGATATAATTGACCTGATTAAGGGATTCATATTAAGCATACTGGATTTGACTGAAGGTGTGGATAAGTTCATGGAAGGATTGAAAACATCCCCACAGAAAAGATTTTCATGGCTGATTATAGTAGGTAGCATACCAACGGCATTTATAGGCTTATTCTTAAAGGATGCTATAGAAACCGTGTTCAGGGGAACATTCTATGTGGGATTATTCCTGATAATAACAGGATTATTATTATATTATTCCGAAAGACAAACTCATGGCAGAACAACGGCAAAGGATATGACATTTATTCAATCAATCATAATAGGTATTTGTCAAGGATTGGCAGTTCTACCAGGTATTTCAAGATCAGGGGCAACAATATCATCAGGTTTATGTCTTGGATTAGAAAGAGAATATGCTGCCCGTTATAGTTTCCTATTGTCAATTCCTGCAGTTTTAGGTGCTGGTGTTTTACAGATTAAGGATATTACAACAATTGACATATCATATACAATATTAATTGCAGGATTCTTATCATCAGTTCTTTTCGGATATCTTGCAATAAAATTACTTATGAAAATGATTAAAGGTTGGAGTTTAAACATATTTGCATATTACTGTTGGATTGTTGGAATAATAACGTTAATAGTTACGATAATGGTAGGATAATCATTTACAGATACCTACCTCTTGACTCTATTTCTTCTATTTTTTTATAGACTTTTTCATCATCATAACCTTCAATAAAATAATTAAACAGTTGATTATAATAATCAGGTACGATAGTTGTTAGTGACTTTTTAAAGACAAGTAAGTCCGTTCCCTTATCCTCTACAAGATTACTGTACTTACCCAATCCAAAGTCTATGAATACAGGCTTATCATCGTCAATCAATATATTTTCCGTGGTTAAATCTCCATGTATGATTTCACCGTCATGTAACTTTGATACATCTTCTCCAATTGCATTGAATAACTTTCTTAAACTGCCCTTATCTTCAGCGTCAACTATTACATCATGTAATTTGGTGGCATTGATTTTTTCTTCGATTATCGATTTGTTTTCCAAGTCGATAGAATAAATATATGGTGTTCTTACACATAAATCCTTAGAATCAGACAACAATTTAGCCTCTTGTTTGGTTCTTTCAAGTCGAAGCTTATTATCCAACAATTCATTACGATAATTCTTTTTAAGCCTATGTTTAATTATAACTTCCTTATCATCCCACAAGGCATCCATGATATCCGCCTCGGCGCCCTTGAATGATATATCAGCAGGTAATGTTATGTTGCTTTTGGATTCATCCTCAATCCACGTGACTTCGACTTGATCAGTCCTGTATTTTGGATTGATATAACTGTTTTCTATACCGGATAACTCATCATTATAAGATAATAACCCCAATCTTGCTATCATGGAACCGTTATCACCACAGTACTTCATAGGAGGCATATAGAAGTCAACGTAATGCTCTTCACACATCACTTCAAGCATGCTTCTTAGCTTCTTGTTGGCTGCTACTCCACCACACAGTAACACTTCACTCTTGTTTGTATAGCTGAGGGCACGTTCTGTTACTTCACATAGCATTGAAAAACAGGTTTGCTGGAAACTGTTACATACAATATCCAAATCCACTCCCTGTTCATACTTGTTGATGGCACTGGTCAATATTCCTGAAAAGGACAAATCCATACCCTTTACAACATAGGGAAGTTCTATTGTCTCATCGGTATTTGCCGCATGTTTTTCCACGATTGGCCCACCGGGATGACCCAAACCGATACTTCGTGAAAATTGATCCAAACAGTTTCCTATAGCTATATCCAACGTTTCACCAATAATCCTATACCTTCCGGATTCATAACTTATTATTTGCGTGTTTCCACCACTGGTATACAATGTTACAGGATTTTTAGCACCTGTAGTCAATTTACCTATTTCCACATGTCCTATACAATGGTTTACCCCAATAAGTGGAACATCAATATATTGTGATAAACTTCTGGCGGCAGTTGCGACTGTACGAAGTGCAGGTCCTAAACCAGGACCTTTGGAAAAGGATATCAAATCAATATCATCCAATGACAAATTGGACTCGGCCAATGCATCCCTGATTAGAGGGACTATATGTTCGGCGTGAAAATTAGCCGCGTCTCTCGGATGGATACCCCCCACTTCAGGGTATAGCTGGTCACCACAAGTAGCCAGTATATTACCATCACTGTCAACAATACCAATACCCGTCTTTTCAGCAGTTCCTTCAATACCTAAACAAATCATAAACTCACCATATAATCAAATTCACTTTAAAAATATTAATATTGATAAAAAATTCTTTAAATTTTCTTCATAAGTATATTATATTAAAAAGAAATATTTATTATTATACTTATCATAAAAAAATAGAGGAAATAAAAATGGTAGACAACGTAAAAATATTCGGATCAGACAAAGTACTAAAAGAACTTGAAAAATCAGAAAACATGTTATTTGCATGTGTACTCGGAAATACAGCAGTATCAAAAATAGAAGGTATCAGTGGAGCAGGCGGATCACCTGAAATGACACCATACACACCGGCATTAGATGTAGAGTTAATGCTTAGAAACGAAGCTTTAAGTCTTCCAGAAATAGCAATAACAGAATCAGATGAAGTACCAGCACCAACACCAGGACTATTAACAAAAACAACATATGAATTACTTGATATGCCATTTGTAGCAGTCAGTGCAGGTCTAGAAGTAGAACCTAAAACATCATACATAAGCCTAAACGGTCAACCTGGAGGAGACCTAAGAGAAGGAAAAGGTGTACCAAACCCTAAAGAAATATTCGACAATGCTGTTGAAACAGGTAAATTCCTATCACAGATTGCAGATCATTTAATGATTGGTGAATCAACACCTGCAGGTACAACAACAGCACAAGGAGTATTAACAGCACTTGGTTATGATGTGGAAGGAAAAGTCAGCGGATGTATGATGCATAATCCTCACGAATTAAAAACAAGCGTAGTGAATGCAGCATTGGAAAAAAATAACGTTAAACCGGGAGACCTAAAAGATGACGCATTTAAAGCTGTGGAAATTGCAGGAGATCCTACCATAATTGCTGCAGCAGGTATGGCTATAGGTAGTAGCGTACCAGTTACATTAGCTGGTGGAACCCAGATGACAGCTGTTCTTGGTGTAATCAAATCAATCAAACCTGACTTTGACTTCTCAAACATAGCTATAGCAACAACAGTATATGTAGCTAATGACGAAACATCAAACATATTGGACATTGTAAATCAGATAGCAGATGTAGCTGTTTATGCAGCTGACCCTAAAATGGAAAACTCATCAAATCCTGGACTTGCTAGTTTCGCACAAGGATCAGTAAAAGAAGGAGTAGGTGCTGGTGGAAGTGTATTATACGCTTACCTTAACGGTATCACACCTGAAGAATACCTTGCAAAACTTGAAGAATTAACAGCAAAAGTATTCGGATAATTACAATAATTTATCCCCCCATTATTTTTTTTTCAATAAATCGAAAACAACTTTTTTTTAATTCATATTACATATATAATATATGATTGATATGAGAGTAACATTTATTACTGGTAACGAACATAAAGTTAAAGAGGCAAGAGGTATTTTCGAAAAATTTGGAATAACGGTTGACCATGAAAATCCAGGTTATCCTGAAATTCAAGGTTCAATTGAAGATGTTGCAGCATATGGAGCAAAATATGTTGCTGATTTACTCGATAAACCAGTTATAGTAGATGATACTGGCCTATTTATACGTGCTCTTAATGATTTTCCAGGAACATATTCATCATATGTTCAGGATACAATTACAAATAAGGGCATAATCAAATTACTTGAAGACAAACAGGACAGATACGCCGAATTCAGGTCATGTATTGGTTATTGTGCACCCAAATGTGAACCCAAGACTTTTTTAGGCACTGTTTCTGGAGAAATTTTATCAGAAGAAAAAGGTAACAATGGATTTGCATACGATCCACTCTTCTATGTAGAAAAATATGATAAGACATTTGGAGAGCTTACTACTGATGAAAAGAATGAATGTTCACATAGAAGAATATCAATGGAAAAATTCGCCAAATGGTATTCGGACAAAGAGGACATTTAACAATGAAAATTGTTATATTATATGCTAAATAGATTATATTAACTAATTTTTTAATATATAATATAAAATACATTATAAAAATAAACGGAGATAATAATATGGCAGAAAAACCAAATTGGGTAGAACAAAGCCCTGAAGAAATCGAAGAAATTATTACAAAATTATACAAAGAAGGACAAAGTACCAGCCAAATCGGTATTACATTAAGAGACCAATATGGTATTCCAAGTACAAAAGTAGTAGTTGGAGAAAAAATTACAGATATATTAAAAAGAAACGGCGAAGACTTCGAATATCCTGAAGACTTATTAAATTTAATCAAAAGAGCTGTAAACATAAGAGAACACATGGAAGAAAATCCTAAAGATCTTCACTCAAGAAGAGGTTTAATGAAAATTGAATCAAAAATCAGAAGACTTGTAAAATACTACACCAAAAACAATGTTCTTCCTGAAGGATGGAGATATGATCCAAAAACAGCAGCACTCCTTGTTAAATAGGGCTGATGATGCTTGTGATCTTATCAGATCACATATTGAAAAACAGCACGTTGTGAGAATAATATCTCACAATGATGCTGATGGACTAACATCTGCCGGAATATTGGCAAATGCCATTAGAAAGGCAGGTGGTAGATTCCATATTACAATATTACCACGTCTTAGAAACAGTAACGTAAAGGAACTTACTAAGTCAAGGTATAAATTATTTATTTTCTCAGATATGGGTAGTGGATGTTTAGACAGCATATCAAAGCTAAAAGGTGATGTTGTAGTGGCTGATCATCATCAGGTACCTGATGGTGGAGACTATGAAATAGAATCAGACAACAATACCATGATTCATGTAAATCCTCATATTTTTAACATTGACGGAACCAAAGATGTTAGTGGTTCAGGACTATCATATTTATCAGTGCATGGATTTGAATATTATGAACTGGCAGGTCTTGCACTAACTGGTGCATACGGTGATATGCAATTTAAGAATGGTCCTACAGGTATTAATAAACTTATTTTAGATGAAGCTATTGAACATAACACAATGGAAGTTAAGGATGAATTGAAATTGGCTTACGCCAACAGTCAAAGCTTAAACAAATCCATATGTTATACATATACACCTGTTCTAAAGGATTTATCCGGTGATATGGACAAATGTAATGAATTTTTAGACAATCTCAACATCGATAAGACCAAATCATTAAGTCAATTGTCCCAGGATGAATATGATAAGCTTAAGGATGAGCTGATTAATATCAATGAAGACATCTATGGTAAAGTATATCATATTCCCAACATTAGAGGAGAACTCAGAAATATTGAAGAGTATTCCAACCTATTAAATGCATGTGGTAAAAACAAGGAATATACTGCAGCAGTAAGCATTGAATTAGGTAAATATAATCAGATGGATTATGCATTGAAATTACTGTCTGACTATGCAAATTCCATGCAAAAAGGTGTAGAATGGGTTAAACGTGAAGGCAGTATTGAAAAAAGTCATATTCAATATATCTACACTGAAGATAAACAGCATAAGCAAGTCGCGGCTGCAGTAAGCAGTATAGGTATTGAATTGGGAATATTACCTGACAAGCCGATATTAAGTATGATGAAGATGGATAATTTAATAAAAGTTTCATCAAGAACTACTGACAACATGGTCAACAAGGGAGTTAATCTAGGTCAAATCATGAACCAAGCATCAAACAACTTTAATGGCTCAGGTGGAGGCCATAATATAGCTGCAGGTGCGACAATACCGTTTGACCAAATGGATAATTTTATCAACCTGGTAAATGAAATGGTCGAATATCAAATTAACGAATAGATAATATTACAAGTGATTATTATGCAACTAACGAAGTATGAAGAAGATATGATAAATGGGGAGTACGGAGAAGGCAAAGCAGAAGCTATGGAAATTCTTGTAAGCCTAGGAAAGATATATGATGCTGAAAAGATGATTCCGATTACATCAGCACAGGTATCTGGTGTTAGTTATAAAACAATAGGTGATGCAGGACTTGATTTTGTTGTTGATTTAGGTAAAAAGGCAGATATTTCACTCGAATGTATGCTTAATCCCGCCGGTGTAGATATTGAAAACTGGAAAGAATTAGGTTTCAGTGAAGAATTTACAAAAAAGCAGATTGACATCATAAAAGGATATGAAAGTATAGGAGTTATGAGTACTTGTACATGTACACCTTACCTGATTGGAAATACACCTATGCTAAATGATCATATAGCTTGGAGCGAATCATCAGCCGTGTGTTACGCTAACAGTGTTATAGGTGCTCGTACAAACCGTGAAGGTGGACCAAGTGCACTTCTTGCTGCTATTGTAGGAAGAACACCATACTATGCAAATCATATCAAGGACAACAGAAAAGCAGACATCATATTTGATGTGGATTTTGACTTTGAGAATGAAGCACAAATCGGTGCCTTAGGTTATTATGTTGGACAGATTGTCAATGACAAAAAACCATACTTTAAGCTAAATTCAAATCCTGGTAGAAACAATTTGAAATTACTGGGTGCTGCACTTGCCTCAAGTGGTGCCGTAAGCATGTATCATGCGGAAAACATCACCCCAGAATATGAATTTGCCAAAAATCATGACAACTTCGAGGAATTGGAAGTTATAGAAGTGGATTCCAGTATTATCAAGGATAATGTGGAACAATTAACCACTACAGATAAGATACCTGATTTAGTATGCTTAGGATGTCCTCATGCATCTATTACTGAAATACAGAGGGTTGCAAAGATTCTTAAGGGTAAGAAATTATCCAAAGATTTATGGATATGCACATCCAAGGCCGTTAAATCAATTGCAGAACAATGTGGATATCTTAGTATCATAGAAAAGGCAGGAGGAAAGATTGTATCAGATACGTGTATGGTTGTTGCACCTGTTGAAGATTTGGACTATGAGGTCATAGGTGTGAATTCTGCCAAGGCTGCCAACTATGTTCCGAATATGTGTAAATTGGATGTTGTCTATGATACCTGCGAAAATTTAATCAATATGATTATAAAAGAATAATTTTTCTAAAATTATGCAAAATATAAAAGTAATAAAAAATATAATTATTATTATCGATTTTAAGGAGGAAATCATATGGCTGATCAAGTACATAAAGAAATTTTAAAAACTATATCTGTCCTTATGACAACTGCATTTGCATTTGTTGCAGGTTCCGCTTGGAATGGAGCTATTGAAGCATTAATCACAGAAGTTATCGGAGAATCCGGTTCAGCTGTTACTGGAATGTTAATTTATGCTGTAGTTGTAACAATAGTAGCTGTTGTAGTTACCTTAATCATAGGTAGATTAGTTGGTAAAGCAGGAATCGATATAGATGAATAAGTCTATTCATCCCTTTTTTTATTTATTTTTTGATTTAAACTCCAAATTATTAATAATATTATTTTTACACGATGTACATTGAATTTTTATAATAATTTAATCAAAAACCAAAATTAATTAAGTATTTAAAACAAAGAATGTATTAATGAATAACTGGATTGAACATAAATACATAAATAAGAATACTATTGAAGGTAGACGTTATCAGCAGAACTTGGCAATGAGTGTCCTTAAAAAAGGAAATACTATGATTATCGCACCTACTGCTATGGGAAAAACAGTAGTTGCTGCTTTGATTACTGCTGAAAGATTAAAAAACTACGAAAATAGTAAAATACTAATTTTAGCACCTAGTAAACCTTTGACTTTACAACATGAAAAGAGTTTCAAGAACTTTATCAATGCATCCGTTGCCAGTCTAACGGGAAATGATAAGCCTGCAGACAGAAAAGAGTTATGGAACGACAATCAGGTTATATGTGCAACTCCTCAGACAATAGAGTCTGATATAATATCAAGGTTATATGATTTTAAGGATGTGTCACTGATTATTTTCGATGAATGTCATCATGCAGTGGGTTCATATTCTTATGTTTACCTTGCACAAAAATATGTACAGCAGGCAAAAAATCAATTAATATTAGGCTTAACTGCATCTCCTGGATGGGAAGAGAAAAAAATCAAAGAAGTGTCACACAATATATATGTAAATGAAATTATTATTAAAAGTGAAGATGATCCTGATGTGGCACCATACTTTAACCAGATACAGACAAAATGGATTAAGGTAAAACTGACACCGGAACTGCAGGAAGTAAAGAAACTGATGGATGAAAGTCTTAAACTAAGATTACAGACTCTGAAAAAATTAGGCATTATAGATTCAATTGCAAAACCGTCAAAAAGAGAGATACTTGTAGAACAATCAAGACTCCAACAGAAAATTGCATCAGAAAGTATGCCTAAAAAGGAGTACTTCACTGGAATTTCACTGCTTACTGAAGTAATAAACATTATGCATTCAAAGGAACTTCTTGAGACTCAAACACTTAAAACATTGAACAATTATTTCAAAAGACTTGAAAAGAAAAAGACAAAGGCTTCAAGATCACTCAAGAATGATTATAAGTTCAACAAGGCAGTTATGCTGGTAAGAAGATATATTGATGAAGGAAAAGATCATCCGAAAATCATCAGATTGGTCGAATTGATTAAACAGATAATGAAGGAAGATAAAACAAATAAGATTATTGTATTCAGTCAGTTTAGGGATACGACTAAGACAATCCATGAATATTGTAATGAAAATGAAATCAAATCATTACGTTTCTACGGCCAGGCATCCCATGATAACGACAAGGGATTAAGTCAGAAAAAACAGATTGAAACAATTGAAGCCTTCAAAAACGAAGAGTATAATGTGTTGATATCAACAAGTGTAGCTGAAGAGGGTATTGATATACCGTCAGTAGATTATGTGATATTATATGAACCTGTACCATCAGAAATACGGATGATTCAAAGAAAAGGACGTACAGGTCGTAAACATGAAGGTGAAATGTTCATACTTATGACAAAGGGTACTCTTGATGAATCATATTACTGGTCCAGTCAAAGAAAAGAAAGGGCTATGAAAAACAACATATACAATTCATACAGAAACGATAAGATTACACTTGAAAACTACGTCGCACCAAAAGAGGATGTGACTCCATACAAACAGGAATTTACAACTGAAGATGATGCTGAAGTTGTGATATACGTTGATTATCGAGAAAAGAATTCAAACATGATGAGAGAATTGGATAAAATTAAATGTGAAATCAGAGTAAAAAATATGGGTGTAGGTGATTATCAGATAACTGATGATATAATAATCGAAAGAAAGACAGTAGAAGATTTTTCAAAGTCTATAACGGATAAACGTTTATATCAGCAAGCAAAAGAATTGACAAATAACTGCAGCAATCCATTGATGATTATTGAAGGAGAAAATATATATCACACATTTCTACATCCAAATGCAATCAGAGGGGCATTGGCATCAATAGCCATAGATTTTAAGATACCAATTATACAGACCCAAAATGAAACTGATACTGCATTTATGCTAAAGAGAATAGCTCTACGTCAGCAGGACAAGGATTCTAAAAAGGAAGTGAGCATAAGAACACAGACAAAGCCTGTCATGTTACCCGAGCAGCAATTGTTTATAGTGGAAAGTTTCCCATCAATAGGACCTGTGAATGCTAAAAATTTATTAAGACATTTTAAGACTATAAAAAATTTAATTAACGCGAATAAGAAAGAGTTAAAAGAAGTGGAAGGAATCGGTGAAAAAACTGCCAAGTCAATTATAGAAATATCACAAAAAGAATTTAATGAATAAAGTATTAAAAATTTAAAGAATAAAATAGTAATAGGAATCAATACCATGAAGATGATAATAGATAAGAAAAATAGAAAATATGTGGTACATGATGAGGAATTTCACTGTGAGAAAGGTGTAATACCAAAGGAGGATATTATCAATGCAGAAGTAGGTGATGTTCTTGAGACTCATATGGGTAAGAAGTATACTGTGATAAATCCGAACATAAATGATTACATTGACTTAATGAAGAGGAAATGTTCAATATTGCTTCCTCAGGATTTAGGTTTGGTGATTGGATTTACCGGCGTCGGTTATTCATCCAAGATAGTTGAATCAGGTACCGGTGCGGGAAGTAGCTTATTATTTTTTGCCAATATTGTAGGACCAGAAGGACATGTATCTACTTATGAAATAAGGGAAGATTTTGTTAAGATAATTCAGGAGAATATAGATGGTACTGATTTTAAAAACATAACATTGAATCACAAAGATGTTACCGAAGGATTTAATGAAGAAGATAATAGTGTTGACTTGGTATTTCTAGATTTACCCAGCCCACATGAGGTTATAAAAGATGCATACAGAATACTTAAGGTCGGTTCTTACATAGCAGTTTACACTCCATATGTAGAACAGTTCCAAAGAGTATTCAAGGAATTGGAAATTGCAGGTTTCAAGGATATAAAGATAAGAGAGGGTAATGTAAGGGAACTTGAGATTAAAAATAATAAAACAAGACCTAACAGTAGAATGGCTGGCCATACCGGTTATATAACATTTGCAAGAAAAATTTAATTAAATGAGTGTGTTAAAATGAGCTTTGATTTGAAAGATATTATATCAATTAGGGATTTTAAAAAAAGTGATGTTGATTATATACTTAATCTAGCAGAAGCGATGGAACCGATTGCTAAAAGTCAAAAGGTATGCCATTCAAAGGAAGGTAAACTTCTGGGTGTCATGTTTTATGAACCGTCTACACGTACAAGATTATCATTTGAAACATCAATGAAAAGATTGGGTGGAGATGTGGTTGGATTTAATCAGAAACAAGGAACAAGCGTGCAAAAGGGTGAAGTATTATATGATACTGCCCAAATTTTATCACAATATTCAGATGCCATAGTCCTAAGACATGATATGGAAGGTGCTGCAAGATTTGTAGCAGATAATGTGGATGTTCCAGTGGTTAATGCCGGAGATGGTGCAGGTCAACATCCAAGCCAGACATTACTGGACTTGTTCACGATAAAAAGATCATTAGGTAAATTGAATAATATTAAAATCGCGATTGTTGGTGATTTAAAGTATGGTAGAACTGTCCATAGTTTAGTATATGCTCTTGCGATGTATAATGTGGAAATAATTTTCATATCACCTGATCAACTTAGAATGCCTGATGAAATATTAGATGACTTAGATAAACTGAATTGTAAATACAGCATTGAATCATCATTGATTGAGAATATTGACAAAGTTGATGTTATTTACATGACAAGAATCCAAAAGGAAAGATTCCCAGATCCAAAGGAATATTTAAAAGTAAAAGGTCAATATACATTAAATAAAAAGAATCTGGAAAATACTGATACAATAGTTATGCATCCTCTTCCTAGAGTTGATGAGATTGACTTTAATGTGGATCAATTGGATAATGCAATGTATTTTAAACAAGCATTTTATGGTGTGCCTGTTAGAATGGCACTGCTTGATTCAATAATAGACTAAATCAACCCCACTACTTTTTTTATGAATAAAAAATAGAAAAAAATTTTAAAAAAAAGAGATAAATGAAATTTAAGTTCTGTAACTTAAAGCGTTATCAATTAGGTCAGTGTCACATTGAAGTGTAATGACATTTGTTCTTCCACGTCCACGTCCACGTGAAACTGTGTTAGCAGAGATTAGGCCTAATAATTCCAATTCATTGATGAAATCGAATAATCGTCTGTATGATACTTTATCATTTTTTGCCAGGTCCTGATATTTTTCATATAATTTACCGGATGTTATTTCATCACGTGATTTTGTCAAGTCAGTAATGGCTTCTAAAACTTTCTGCTGCTGTATTGGTAATGTCATTATTACATCAAGTATTTTATTGTGTTCAATTCTATCTTTAGCTTCTTTAACGTAGCTTTCTTCAATTATGTCAGATTCCTTTTCATCGGCGATTTCACCGGATGTTTTAAGTAAATCAAGAGCATATCTAGCATCACCTTCTTCTTTTGCTGCAAGAGCTGAACATAATGCTATCACTCCATCAGATACCGTTCCTTCATTAAAGGATAGTTTGGATCGTTCTTTTAGAATATCAATTAATTGTTGTGCATTATATGGTGGGAATACTATTTCACGATCTCTTAGGCTACTTTTCACTTTTGGTTTGATGAAGCGTTTGAAGTCAACATAGTTACTTATGGATGTTATGGATACATTGTCAGTACGTGTTAATGTATATAATATATTATCACCATCATTTTTAAGGATGACATCAATTTCATCTAATATTACAATTAATATTAAATTTTCACCAAGTATGTTCTTTTTAAATAATGCCCTAAATGTATTTACTACCTCTGCTTTAGTCCATCCTCTGTATGGTACGGGTTTTCCCAACTGTTGACATAGTCTTGCGAGTATCTGATATTCTGTATTGTAATCAGTACATCTTATGTATTCAATTTTAATGTTTAAATTTTCTTTTGCTGCTATTTCTTCAAGTTGATTTTTAACATATGAAACAACTGCTGTTTTACCAGTACCTGTCTTTCCGTAAATTGTGACATCAGGTGGTGTTATTTTTTTTAATGCTTCAACCCAATATTGAGCAATCAATTGAAACTTTTCTTCCCTGTGTGGTAAATTTTCTGGTATGAAACGATGATCTAGAAACTCTTTGGTTTTAAATACTGATTTCTTGTTGCTTAATTCTTCAAATATGTTCATTGTTGTCCTCTTATAATTTTAATCATATGTTTCAAGTAAAAAATTAATTGTAATATTAATAATTCAAGTGAAAAAATTTGATAATATTATATTATATTTTATAGTATAAAAAGCTTTAGAGAGAGGGACGTATATTTCAAGTGTAAAATTGTAGAAGATACCCCAAAAATTTTCAAAAAATGAAAAATCTTCAAAAGAAAAAAATCTTAAAATTGAAAATGAGCTTCTTAATATGGTTAATAAGAATAATTAAAAGTAAATGATAATTAAATAATAAAAATAATAATAAATAATAAATATAATATAATATAAATAATAATATAATAATATAATAATAAATAATATACTATATTATAATAATATAATAAATAAACAATTATACTCTTTTATTTTTTTAAAAAACTTCTTTATTTTTATTTTAAAAAATATTTTTAAAAGTAATACAAAAATAATTTATTTTATTATATTATTACTTTTTCAAGTAAAATTTTTAAATTTTACACTTGAAATATATGTTTATACATTTTAGACATAATTTTTCTTAAAATTTTTACACTTGAAATTTATGTCTAATTATTTTTACATTACCCTTGGAAAAATTTACACTTGAAATTTACCTCTCTTATTTTCATTTCAAATCAAACGATATTATTTTACACTTGCAATGTATGTCTCACTATTTATTTTTAAAATTGACTACTATTTTTACACTTGCAATATACGTCTCACTGTTTGAATCAAAATTTTGAAAAATAAATTTACACTTGCAATATATGTCTCACTATATGCTTTGATGTTACTCCTAAAATAAAATTTTAATATCTTGAAATGCAAAAATATTAGTAATGATATCCGAAACTCTAATTTACATTTTATCAATTATTGTGATTTCTGTAATTATTGATATGATATTTGGAGAGGTGCCGGACAAGATACATCCTGTTATATTTATGGGAAATCTCATTTCTAAACTGAAAGAAACGTTACCTCCTACAAAGATATCCGGCCTACTCATCGTTATAACGATAATATTTATCTTTTCAACAATTACATTACTCATATTACTTGCATCAGCAATGATTAACACTTGGCTATTCATTTTGCTGGCATCTGTAATATTATCAACAACATTTTCAATCAATTACCTTATTCAAACAGTCAAGGGAATTCAAAACGATCTAAATGAGGATATTGATAAAGCAAGAAAATCAATGTCATATCTTGTAAGTAGAAATACTGAAGAGCTAACTGAATCTCGAATAACATCAGCAGCTATAGAAACGTTAACCGAAAATATTACGGACAGTGTAGTCAGTCCATTATTTTATACATCAATATTTGGTTTATTGCCTTATGGATTATTGTCTTCAGTTGTTGTAGCAGTAATATATAGAGCATCAAACACTATGGATGCTATGCTTGGTTATAAAACGAAAGAATTATGTCAAATCGGTTATGTGCCCGCTATTTTGGACGATATACTAAATTATATTCCTGCAAGAATAACAGGTATTTATGTTGTTTTAGCAGCATTTCTATTGCGCTATGATTATAAACAGTCTTATGATGTTATGAAAAAATTCGCTACAAAGACTCCTAGCCCAAATAGCGGTTATTCCATGTCTGCAGCAGCAGGTGCATTAAACATTACCTTAGTCAAGGAGGGTGTTTATAAATTAGGATATGGTGAAACTGAATTAACAGCTGATAAGATTACTGAAGCTATTGAATTAACTAAAATAACTTCATTGTTGTTTATATTGACAATAGTTTTGATATATATTTTAATAATACTTGTTTTATTATGAGTATTCTTAATTATATTCCTTTATTTTTTTTAGTGCGACAAGCAATGGTCTTCAATTTGTTCTCACTTGAAACTCTGTTTTAAGTGTGTGTTAGTATTGTATCTATTTAACGGATACTTTTAATCCTGTTGTATGGGTTATTCTCCCTTGAAACTGCGTTACTGGTAACGGTGGGGTAGGTTGCATGATAGGTAAAGCCTAATCTTACTTCTAGCATCCGTGAAGTGGAGGGCGAGAGAAAGACCAATATTGGCTAATGTTAAATGAACTCTTATAAGCATCGTGAATAATAACAACACGTTAGGATGATTAAAGGATGTGTTGTAGTTGCAGATAGGTCAGACGAAGTTAAAAAGGACGTCTATAGATTACAACCCATATGTCTGTCGGTGTAATGGGAGAGCCTAAGTTGTGTCGTAGTCTAACAGAAGATAAACTTGGTAAGCCCAGTAAAGTCCAATAACTATTATTGGTAGGGGTTTCTGTGAGGAAATTCTAAGACCTTATTGGGTAAAGGATGTTAAGGAAGCTAATGCCACACTGATCGTTAAGACGAGAGGAATTTAACAAATAATTAACTCTTGTGGATATGCTGACTTTAACAGGTGTATAACATGATATTAAAACGAATTTGTAATTCTTAGATGTGATTAATTTATGAGTCAAATTTCAGTTGAAGAAAACTGTACAAATATTAATTTGTGTCAGTCCACGGAATTGGACAAACTCGACAGTGAATGGTCCAATATTAATTGGAACTATGTAAGTCGAAGCATATTTAAGATACAACAGCGGATAATTCATGCTGAAGAAACCGGAAACTTTCGACAAGTTCGAAGTTATTGTAGGCTGCTTTTAAACGATAATAGGACGCTATTATGGGCTATAAAAGTAGTTACACAAATAAATAGGGGCAAACGTACAGCAGGTGTGGACTCTGAAATTGTCTTAACAGATGCTGAGCGTATGAAACTATTTTATCAACTCCGTGATTATAAGATTAACCTACATAGGCCTAGGCCTGTTCGTAGGATTTATATTCCTAA
>ODAI010816814.1_pt1 | contig 28631 bp, 29 predicted proteins | sample 1539321 | NCBI WGS metagenome assembly ODAI01 (sample SAMN02144231, study PRJEB22623) | gut metagenome | biome: sheep rumen | host: Ovis aries | place: New Zealand
AACCTTGAATTCTAACTTCACCATTTTTCTTAACACCTTTCATTACGTTTTCGATGAAGCAGTTAACTAATTCAGCAGCTAACTTTTTAGAAACTCCTAATTCAGCAGCAAGAGCTTCAGTTAATTGAGTCTTTGTCATTGTTATATCAATATAGAATATAAAACTACATAAAGTAGATTACCTGAATACTAGAAATATTTAAGCATTTTTCAAGTGAAAATGCACTTTTTTTACTTAAATACTATTGTTTTACCACAAAATCTCTTAAAAGTAGCATATTTAAGCCATTCTTTAAAAATCAATTAATAGACTAATAAGTCATAAAAGTATAATAAATCAGTGGTATTATTAAAAAAATCCAGCTGAAAATTTTTCAACTGGACTATTTTCTTACTTATGAAGTTTTCCTTCTTTAAAATGCTTACGGCATAATGAAGTATAAGACTCATTACCACCGAGCTGCACTTGTTCACCTTCACGGACAATAACCCCATTACAAACTCGAGCATTAAAGCGAGCCTTTCTACCACACCAACAGACGGTAGAAGATTCAACAATTTCATCTGCAAGTTCTAGGAGTCTAGCAGAACCAGGGAATGCATTTCCCTGAAAATCAGTTCTCAATCCATAGCAAAGAACAGGAATGTTATGAACATCAACAAGATCAGAAATCTGATCGACTTGTTCTCTGGAAAGGAACTGAGCTTCATCAATGATTACTGCATCACAAGAAGGAATAATTCCACTATTAAGCTCTAAAAGAAAATCTTCAACATACGCGCAATCAGCTTGTATACCAATACGAGATTTTACGATAGTTTTTCCATCACGAAACTCTTTTTTAGGCTTAAGAAGGATTGCTTTCATACCACGTTCCTGATAATTGAAACGTACCATTAACGCATTAGCAGTCTTTGAAGACCCCATAGCGCCATAAAAGAACCATAATTTAGCATCATCCATAGTTTTACTATTTATTTACGTTTATATTTTTAGATACTATAATAAATCACAACTCAAATAAAAGAAAAAAACTGACCAAAGCAGGTCAGTCACATATATCATTTAAAAGAATATTATGAAGAAAGTATTGCAGAAATTAATGGAAAGATAAATCAAATAACTCACAATATTCAAGCAATCCAACATATAACCTTATTTTTAAACGAGAACATCAATAGTAATGAAGAGATTTGCAAAAGTATAAGATTAAATAATGGAGACATTGAAATATAAGCAATTAATCACTGTGAAGCATCTTTCAATCAAGAAGCATTAAACGTAAATACAGATCATAAAAAGCTAAAATATAATGCCACAATTAATCGAGAAAAATATCAAATAATAAATGCAATTAAAGGGAGCCAAACCATACTCCATGAAACTTTCAATGCGTTCAATATTAATCACTTCTTATTCTTCTTTTTAGAACGTTCAAACATATCATAAACAAATGATATAATAGCATAAGTTAAAAATAGAAGGAATCATCATATAATAGCAATAAGAAGCCAATTAGAAACAGCTTGAAATCATGCTAAATGATTAAGGCACCATATAAAAAAAGAAGACATAATTAATTTTTATAAATAAAATTTTGTTTTGGTAAACTTACTTAAAGTAATAATATTACAAATTAACATTGCAATAGATTTTTACAGAAACGAGGAAGATAACAAAAAAATAAATATTGACATTATCGTATAAATATATATAACAAAAAACACAGAAAAAATATAAAACAATACTAAAAAATGGAGGTAATGTATGAACAAAATTCAAAAGCTCTGGATTAAGGGTGTTAAGCTTTGTGGTTGGAAGCTTATACTACCTGAAGAGGGGAGTCGCCCTGAAGTTGATAGATGTGTATTCGTGGTTGCACCACACACATCTGCGTTCGATTTTATTTTCGGTGCCGCATTCCTATGGTCTGTAAGCAAGAATGGTAAAGTATTCATTAAAAAAGAATTCTTTACTGGTCCTCTTGGAACTTTGCTAAGGAGCGTCGGATGCGTTAGTATCGACCGTGGCAATCGCAAGAATCACATGATTGACCAAGCCGCGAAAGCTTTCAAGGATAATGAAAATCTTTCAATTGCAATCACCCCTGAAGCAACCAGAAAACCAACAAAAAAATGGAAAAAAGGTTTTTGGGAGATTGCAAAAAAAGCTAATGTACCCATTATTCCAGCATATTGGGACTTTAGCAAGAAGGAAATCGGAATCTTTGATGAGACTATCTGGCCTACCGACTATGAAACCGACCTTGCAAAGGTGCAAAGCCTTTATACCAAAAATATGGCTAAGTATCCTGACAAGTACATCGAAATTAACACTAACCACTAAAAAAGGGTATCCAAGTTTTTCTTGGATACTTTTTATTGAAATCAGAAATTAAAATAAGTATAAGATAATCAATAGCTTGTTGAGACTGTTTAATTTTTCTTGCCTCAGATCAGAGTAACGATATTCATGAGGCTAGTTGTCGCTGATTGGGTCACTTTAAGTGAAAACAGAGTATGGAGCTATTACGTGGCGAATGGGTTGCAGTAGGTCATGCAGCCTGACCAGTTTTAGATCTTCTGGGATGAATTAAAAAGGTGTTTGCTGAGTCCCTTCAGTTGTGAACGATTCCTTCAAGCGATTCCCCAAGGGTCATATTACTGAAGGCAAATGTGGAATCCACCTCGTATACTCCTGAGTAGTGGCAAGCGAAAGGGGATTTAGTATCGAGTTCGAGTAGGTGTGTTTTTCATGCCTACTCATTTTTTTAATAAAAAAATCCCCATAGGATATTACCTAATGGGGAATGATTTTGAATCTCGTACTCTAAATCTTAAGGTTCTCTCGCACCTGAGCAACCACGCTGAACAAAAAATTCTGAAGAAAGTCAGTGGCTGCAGCATTTGCATTACTTGTAGTGGCTGAAGCGATTGAAGAATTCAAGAAAGTATCCACAAACACGGCAGAGATCATAAGCTTAGGATTTATAACCCGGCCATCGATGAATACTCTTTCAGCATTGCAGCAAAGATATAACCCTGCCCTCGCAGTCATAATGTAGCTAAAATACCTCTTATTTTCGCTACGAACGATAAAGGAGTTGTTCGAATAGAACGGGTCCTTTTCTAAGAAAAGTTGAATCAAATCCTTCTGATCCAAATCAAAGTTCGAGACTTGAGTGTAGAAATACTTCTTTTCACTCTTGAGATAGTTTAACTTAACAACCTTCCGAAACTCTTCATGAAGAGTACCAAAAGGAATAGGTTTTTTGAATTTTAATTTTGTTTCCATACGCATTTGTTTTTTTGTATGCAAAAATATAATACATATTCGAAGATTTTATTTCAATAAAAAAAGTCTAAAAAATACTTGAAAACGAATCGTCTGTTGTTTATAGTATTAATTGCTTTATTAAGCGACTACGGAAAAATGGGGGAAGAGCGCATATAACGACAGATAAGATTCGCCGCGACTATTAATGATATAGATTTCGCAAATGGCATCTTGCCTTCCTTCGACCCTAAAGGCTCTACTTGGCTAATTCCAATTGGCTGCAATACCGGCGGTATCTTTGCAGCCCAGCATCTGGCCGGTTCATAGCGCCGTAGTCGTGGCTACCCATGCCACAACCCGGGAGCGTTCTGCGTACAGGCGCTCCTTTTTTTATAAAATAATTTTTTAATTGATGATAAACTATGCTTTTATTAACAAAAAATAACAACCCTAATATTGATTAAATTTCTAATTTACTGTCCTTATAAAAAAATTTAAGATAATTCTTTAAAATAAAAAAGGCTGAATTGGAAACCAATCAGCCTCAAGGTTAGTAGATTAGTTAGTAGGAACCGGTGACTTAACCGGCTTGTTCGAGACGTTCATAACAGGGAGAAGCCCCTCGGTAGGGATGTAGATTGTTTGGGGGAGCGACCCCTTATCAGAAATCTTTTCAAGTGTGCGGATGAAGAGATATTGATTATACACGGGAGTCAGCTTACCATTCTCAATTTCCATTGCTTGGGCCATACCTTTAGCCCTCTCGATCTCTGCTAGAGCATTCAGCTTTTCAGCCTGCAGCTTAGCTTCAGCCTCTTTCACCAGAATCTGTCTGTTCTGTTCAGCCTTTGCCATTTCAGCACGGCCAGACATCTCTTGCTGCCAAACGTTATACATTGGCAATCCAAACATCAGAACAGCGATTACTACGATTACACCTACAACAATTGTTACAATCCATTTTGTTTTCATTTTTACCTTTGTTCAGATAACCCTGTCCCCGGCTCAATTAGTTATTGTTTTATTTAAGTAATAATAATTTAATGACATTATATCAAAATGTCAAGAGAAATAAAAAAGTGAAGCCTTAATGACTCCACTAATTTCTCTATATAATATCTTTTAGCTATTAGCGATAATTAACTTATAACCATTCAAATTAATATTACTATTATCACTCACTTCATTATAATCATTAACCTTAAATTAATCTTAAAATTTTGTTTAAGATTTACAACAAAAAAACCAGCAATATTAATGCTGGTTTCATATATTAGGCAACTACAACAGCTTTAATTAACCTCTTTCTTAAAGTTATTTCACGCCCTAAAACGCACAGTATCATGTGCCTCACGAAAGATACTTTGCTTCGGATTCTGAGGATTTTTATATTCTCTACCATTTATCCTAGCCTTTCTAAATGTTCCAAATCCCGAGAGCTTAACAAGCCCTTTCGTCTTTACTCCTTTCATTATTGAGCATAATGTCCTTCCGGCAAAAATCGCCGCTACTTTCCTGGAGACATTAAACTTCTCCTCAATAATGCTAATAAAATCAGCTTTTTTCATTATATTTTAGTATAGAAGATAAAACAAAATAATACAGTTACTTTCAAGAAGTGAATCTATAGCTATCCATTACCTCTATCCCTTTATTCCTTTCCTGCTTAAAGAAGAAAAGAATTCCAGCGAAAACTCAGACACCAATCATAAGTCCAATTCACCATTTCATAATCTCAGTACTTCCCATATATCATCAAAGAAGTCAGATCATTCATCATAGAATAAAAATTCCTGCAGCATCCATCCATGCTACTTCTTCAAACAATTCTCGTTTTTCGTTTTTAGTCATTATTATAAGTATAAGTTATAAAACTTAATAAGTTAATGAGAAGAGTGTTGATTGCTTAAAATTAGCTTTTTTTAATCCACTAATTCAAACTCAAACCAGATTAATATCTTCTCAATGCCAAAGTTCATTAAAAAGCATTTTCGCATATTCATAAATCTCTTCAGAGCTATTAATCATGTGAGAGAATTTATGTTGATGAGATCTATGAGAGAAGTCAGTATACCTCACCCAAACGCTTACAACATTTCCTAACATAGATTTATCTGCTAATCCTATCTCTAATTCAGCAGAAAACCTTTCTAAAAAAGAAAGAATAAAATCATGATCATGAGTATCAACTCTAGTAATAGAAGAAGCTCACATTCATTTTCTCTCATCATAAATATCCTCAACCTTACTATCATCAATTCCGTTTGCGAATCACCAAAGAACTTTTCAATAATTTCATAATCTTACTCATAAGGTCTGTTTGTCTCTTTTTGCTAATTCTCAAATAGTATGGATACCCATTTGTCTTAATACTGGTTCCATTTTTCTTCAGCAGCCAAACAAATCTCAAATAGGTAATCACCGCATTTTTTCCTCTATTTCATTTTTATAGAGAGTATGAACCTTATTAGGCTTTTCAAAATCTGAAGCCATTTTAGCAAGAAACTTATTATTTCAGATTCCAATATTCACAGTAAATCAAAGCTTGTTTTTAATATATTCCCTTAATTCATTAGCAACAGCTATTGGATCTCAATAATCTCTCATATCTTCACTATATTCAACAAAGCATTCATCAATAGAATATTGTTGTATATTAGCAAAGTACTTTCTAAGAAATTCCATTAGCTGATTAGAACATTTCTTATAATATTTATAATCAGGAGGAGCAATAATTAAATCTGGATAAAGTTCTCTTGCTTTATAAAGACTCATTGCAGTCTTTATCCCTAATTTTTTAGCAGGCATACTTGCAGCCAAAACAAAACATTTTCTTTTCTCCTCAACACCAACAACACTAATACGATCTCTTATATCCACAGAATAACCCTGCTCTAAAATTTGCTTAGCAGTCCAAGACAAGAAAGCAGAATTAACATCAATATGAAATACAATTCTATCCATTAATATCCACTAAGGAGATAAAATGATAGAAGCATTATAAAAAAATACGAAATGTTTGTCAAGATATTTTTTGATAAAAGTGATTTACATTTTAGAAATTATATCATTTTTCTTTGACAGAAGTATTTTATGGCTTAACTAACAAGAATAGTAAAAATATTAATAATAATTACAAGAGAAAAAATAAAAAAAGTAGCGATTAAATCAACCGCTACATTTCTTGCAAGATTCAGAAGTTTTCTTCATCTCATGCTCAACACAAAGGAAAATCGCCATTATAATCCCGACAATAGAACACAGGGCTTGAAAAACCATTGTAAAGGTAAAGATAAAGCTGCTTTCAGGAGAATAAATCCTTCTTTCAAGATGAATGACTGGATAATTATCACTCATTGGGAACATCTTACCTAACTGAACAATCAGAGCATTAATCCATTCATTATTCACAGGGACAAAGACTGGATGATGATATTCATCAACTTCTACAAAGTTATGTAATGCTGGAGAAATAAAAGAAGAGAAAACAGTTAATAAGACAGCAAAACACATCGAAATTACCAAAGTCACAATCTTATAATTCCATAGTATCTTCGAGAACGACTTATAAATGAGATAGACGATAACAATTGATAAGACTGATCCAATAGGCACAGAAGGATTAAACCATCCACTGCATGCAGCAGTTCTTGCAGCTACACAGGCCCATATTAAGCTAAACACAGCCAGCAGAAAGAAGAATCCAATAACATCAGTTAAAGGATTGAGATCCATGTTTTTAGGCTTTTTAGTCAGAAATGAGGAAATCTCAGATCTAATTTCACCCCAAAAACCAACGACCAACACAGCTACTAAAACAATAAGTAGCGTGGAAAACGTAAAATCAGATAATGCACCCATATTATTTTGTATTTGTTTGACAAAAAAGAATATAAACAACAAGAAGGAAAAATACAAGAGAAAATCATGCAAACAATAAGGAGTTTATTTATTGACTTTTAGCATGAAAGAATTATAAGAAGTAAGCAAACAAAAAAACAAATATCAAAACATTCAAAACTATGGTCTATCAAATTATCATTGCAAACAACAGTGTCGGGAAAAGAAAAGTTGGAAGAATAATTTCCCAGGCAGAAAACCAGGGCTTAGAACTGTGTGAAATTAGGAAAAGAACAACACGTTCATGCGAGTCAAATCATCAAGAATTACAGCAGCTAATGCTGAAGGCAAAGTTGGACGAACTAGAGGAAATGAATTTCTACAAAGAGAAGTTCTCTCCAGAGGTTCTACAAAGAAAAATAGCACACTTTTGCGGAAATCATGTTGAACTCTTTTTTGAAGGGAGTGAAATCATTGATCCATACCAGATTTGGGAAGAAATAGCAAAGACTATATTCACCAGGTCAAGCAAAACACCGCTGTTCTTTGTAACAACAACCAGTGAAGGAAACGGAGATTATATTTCATTCGTTCCTGATCCATTTGAACTAGATATTCATTCTAGGACAAATCTAAGAACACTGATTCCAATAAAATAGGATGCTGTAAAAGAATTTAAGAAGGTCGTACACTGAAATCAGAGTACGACTTTTTCCAAAAAATAATATTGAAATAAACAAGACTAATAACTATAGTAAATTCGCTTCTGAGAAGAAGCAAAATCATTCATATATGAAATAACAATTAAAATGATTGAGTGTTCAGCTTTCTGAGCGCAGAGTCACAGCGGTGACTCTTTTTTTGTTAATTATAACTTGAAACTAAAATACGAAATAATTATAGTAAATACGTTCGAAGTTTGGAACCGAGACTTGCGACAATGGAGTCTCGCAACTAAGGGCCCTCTGAAAATCTAAGGGTCCTTTTTCTAAAACAAAAAACCGCTAAATATTATTGATTTTAAACTACAAATAGATAAATTCCAACACGCTGTTGTGAAATAGCACAACACAATACTACTAGTCTTTCATCCATAAAACTCTCTAGAGTGCCAGAAATTCTGACACTCATTTTTTATAAAAATCATATGATTTTAGATACCAACTTAAATATAGTAAAAACCCACAAAAACAAAAAAGATATGAAAATATTCTACAACCTGGCTCTGGTTGTTGGATTGGTTGTTTTGCTTGCGCTCCTCTTATGGTATTTGGTAGCCGAAGATATACAGCTTTGCCTCAATGACACAGGAGTTGCTGTTATCCCGATTCCCTATACTTGGGTTAGCAAGGCTGGGCAACCAGAGTCCGAGATGGACGGGTTCCCGTCCACAATCAAGCATCCGCCTAAGAAAGGTGGAACCTGAATCCGAAGGTTACAATATCGGTGAATTAACCAAATCGTTTAACAGCCCGGGCTTTAATTATCCCGGGTTTTTCTTTTAAATAAATAAGAAACACACTACAATAACAAATCTATTGAAATCAAAAGCTTCTTTCAATAAACTAAAAACACAAATATAAAACATCAATATAAACCAAAGTTAATAGCTTATGGAAGTAACAATTAATTCACCAATTTCGGCTACATTTGTTGCAAATCAACAAACAGCCACAGAACGAGCAGATGCATGTTTCAAATTCATCTGTCGTTACATCATTGAGCATGGATCTCTTGACAGAGACCCAAGGCCTAAGTATGCATCAGACGGAGCAGAGGCGCACACCTATTCCGTCAATCATGTTATTCAACGCTTCGACCTAACGAAGGGCGACTTTCCATTACTCTCAATTAGAAATACCGCAGTAAAAAGCGGTGTTGGAGAAATTCTCTGGATTTATAAGGACCAATCAAACGACCTTAAGAAGCTAGCAGAGTATGGAGTAACATGGTGGGACAAATGGGATATTGGAGACGGAACAATTGGTCAGTGTTATGGTAAAACCGTAAAAGACCACAAAATCATCAACACCCTACTCAGTGACCTCAAGAACAACCCGGACAGCAGAAGGCATATCATCGATCTCTACCAGTACGAGGATTTCACAAAGAAACACGGTCTCAAGCCATGTGCACTCTACAGTGAATACAACGTACGCTACGAAGGTGATAAGACCTATCTTGATAGCCTGCTTCTCCTGCGCAGCTCAGACTACATCATGGCCGGAGCAATCAACCAAGCTCAGTACATCGCGCTGTTCCAGGCGATAGCTCAAATCAACGGGTTTATTCCTGGAGTGTTCACATGTATCCTCGTTAACTGTCAGATCTATGACCGACATGTTGATGCTGTAAAAGAAATGTTTGAGCGGAAATCTATTCCAGCAAATCCTCACTTCAACATCAACACAGAGGGCAAGACATTCTTTGATCTTCAACTCTCAGACTTTGTCGTAGAAGACTATCCGAGAAAAGAAATCAACACCATCAATCCTAATTTTGACTTGGATATTGGTGTCTGATTACCACACAAAAGAGGAGTGTATTTATTTAATGCACTCCATTTTTTTATAAAAAAAGAGTTAGAAGCAGACATCTCCTAGCTCTAAATTTTACAGACTAAATTATCTCACCTACGCCTTAAGTTTTGATTATTACCAAGATTATTCAAACCATTAAACATATGATAGAACCAAAGAATAATCCAAAAGAGAAAAGTACCGGTAGCAGATTGATCGACACCCAAACAAAAAATCTTATACATAGCCGAATCATTAGAAACGATTGCAGTAGCGAGATTCATGAGGATGAAGATAAAGGCATTCTTTCGAAAGAACCTATATGTTTCTAAATCATAAAAACCCTTAGAAAAGATAATCAAAATAGCAAAGATACTCGCAACAACAAAGTAGAGGATTAACGATAATTTAGTGTCCCACAACACATAACCAAATCCATAAAGGAAACAGGTTAAAATATACATAAAATAACAGTTATTAATTCTTTTTCCCATAATTTATAGTATTTATTTTTGTTTATATTGCAGATTATAATTAACAAGAGAACTAAATTCAAATAAAAAATCGATAAATCAGAATAAAAAACCTATCTATTGTAATTTAAATAAATAACAATAAGTATAATGTATTTATATAAGCAACAACAGATGAAAAACTCTCTATTAATCTTATCACTTATCATTCTTTGAATAAGTCTTACATGATGCCAAAAACAAGAAAATATAGAAGCCTGCAGTTCAACAAATGGTAGCTGTACCAATACAAAAGAATACCTAGTCTGAGAACAACTATGTATTGATAATGATGGGGAAGTAACAACAGACGAACTTTGAAATGATATTTGTCTATTCAATGCACATGACTGGTGTTTCTTAAAAAACATAGAAGACTGAAACTGTGAATGGATAATAGAACAACAAATCAGAACAGAATATCCTGATCCAGTAAATATATGTGAATATAATGGCTGAAAAATAATTTACGATGAAGCAAAAGAATGACCTATGTGTTATTTCCTTGAAGCTGAATGATGTTCTCTTGCATCAATTGACAGATGAGATTGTGAATATCTTAGCGATGAATACAATTATTGAGAAGAAGAATATCCAGTATGAGAACAAATCTGTATTGATTACAATGGACAAATCTCAGAAACTGAAGACGGTAGTAAAATATGTATATTAAATGATAATGACTTCTGCTATCTAGAAGATCTTCAAGATTGATGATGTGATTTACTACCACCTCAACCAGAATGTACAGAAGAACGAGATCCAGTATGTTGAAAAGATTGAAATACTTACAATAATAGATGTCTCTTAGAAGCTGCATGAATAGAAGAAGAAACTGAAGCAGAAATAACAGAAAACTGATGTGTTTTTTGATAAATAAAAACCAAAAAACATTATAATTTTAAATAAGATATTATAATACGATGTATAAAGATTTTTTATTCGATCTATGGTTTTTAGAAGCGGAAGAGAATGAAAAACTAAAAGACGAAATCGAAGACTTAGAAGATGAAAATGAAGAATTAAGAGAAGAACTCAAAAAAAGAAAACTTTCAAAAAAATCAGAAGAATCAGAAGAATCAGATATAGAAGAAATTGATTTAGATGAAGTTACCTACTTTATAGAAGACATACAAAATATAGCATTAGAACATTGAAAAGACATATCAATAACAAATAAAGAAGCACGAAGAGCAATTAATCTCTGATTTAGTCCAGAAGAATATTATGAATACAGACTAAACAACTGAAGTATACAAGACTAATAACATTCAAATAAAACTAAAACAATGGATATTCTCATCTCAATAAAACCAGAATATACAGAAAAGATTCTTAATAATACAAAACACTATGAGTTAAGAAGATCTTTTAGCAAAAAAGAAATCAATAAACTCATAATCTATTCTACCTCACCTAAAAGCAGAGTAGTATGAGAAGTAAAAGTAGAAAAAGTTATCTACAAACCAATAGATGAACTGCGGAATCTTACAAAAGACAAATCATGTGTATCAAAAGAATTCTTCTATAAATATTTCAAATGAAAAGAATACTGATATGCTATAAAACTAATCAACCCAATTCAGTACTCTACACCAAAAGAACTAAAAAACTACAAAATTAAAAGACCACCTCAAAACTACTGCTATATAAAATAGATATAATACTTTAATTAAGCAATCAGAAAAAAACTAAAAAATTAAAAGAATATGAGATGAAATGAGGGGAAAGGATAACTATTATTCATCCTTAAACAACTCATCAATCATGATTACTCAGAAATTCCACTTAAATAACTCTTGCGCTTTCTTAAAAGGAATATCAAACTTAATATCCGTATGCCAAGGATTAACAATCCTAACAATTTTATTTCAATCTTGATCAACATAACATTTTTCTAATGTATAAGCATGTCTTGAGTAAAGTTCAACTGTAACCTTTCAAGTTCTTCAAACAAAGATATCTTCTTCATCTAATAAACAATCAGTATCTATTTCATTTCAAAACTTATCTACAACCTTAACATCCTTTATTTTAACACAATCATTAGACATGTCACTCAATCCGACTTCGACTGCAACTAATCATGTCTTATGAAAATCAAATAACTTTTCAGTACGAGACTTATAAGCCTTAATTTTTTCTTTTGTTTCATTAATTATAAAAGAAGGAGCATGAGCATTCTTAAGTCTTTTATACGTTGCAGAAGCATTAAAGATCATCTCTCAACTAAGAATCTTTCAATCTCAAAAGAGCATAGATAAAGTTGATATAGTATCTCATCACTCAATATCCCTTAACTTTCACCAAGAAAGAAAAACATCTAGAGGGTCTTCAATGCTTCATTCTCAAAAGAAGGAATTATCATTATTTTCTAGTATTAGTTTTTTAATATATGCTATTTCTAAAATTTTAGATCATAAGAAATCTGAATCAGAATTAATACAAACCTTACGAGATAATCAATTACCACCGGTACTTACATTAAATTTCTTATCAATTTCCTCCCTACGAACCCTAATCCAATTTCAAGTATTTAAAGGCAATCTAAACTTCCATCAATCTTCATCTTCAATACAATTAGATTGAATAAAAGCATCAAATCAATTCATCTTCTTAAAAAGTTCTAAACAGGTATACATATAACACAAGCCTAACCCTCACTGACGGATATCATCTTTATCAAATTTTCATTTTCAACCAAAATACTCCTTAAATTTTTCATCAGATAAAACTTTATTCTTATTTACAAAATCTTCCTTTCTCTGTAAATATCAACGAATATTACTACTATTGGCCAACGATAGAAAAGCATTCACAATGACAATGTCAGAAGCATTTCTAAGATTATTATCATTGCAGAAATTTATAACCTCATCAGATAAACCATGAAGATAATGGATATGAGTTAATCAAAACTTTCACATTCATAATCTCATAGAGATATCAAGATCTTTATCTATTTCGTCTTTACTTAATCCAGCAGCAAAACACATATTATAGACATTCAATTGATTCCTTTTATCAGACTCAACTTTACTCATATAATATTTCAAATTCTTATCTCATCAATTACTTAAATCTAGACTATTAATTAATCTCAAATCTGAAGAATAAATATCAGCCCCATATCAATTAAAGAGATTAATCTTTTTTACAAGGCTTTCATTAACATCCAATCAATTAATATAATTAAGAGATGAAGAATAAATTGAAACTCATAAATCACTTAATTTATTTAATTTAGCTATAAGTTCATCAGTTAAATCAATCTTATCTATATAAGAAAGATCAGAAATACTTAAAAAATCAGAAAGAGTAGAATTACCTATACTATAAAGAAGTTTTATTTTATCTTCTAATTCATCAGACACTTCAACATGTTGAAAATCTTTCAACTCAAATACTAAGAATAAGATTCAGTGCTCATAAGAGTTTTCTAATGATTCATTAAGATCTTTTAACCAAAAAAGTTTTTCAGAAGTATCTTTATTAATCAATTCATAATGATCTATAAGAAAATCAAAATCTTCATCTGGTAAATAATCAATAGAATCAAGAATGTTTGCAAAATATCAGACATGCTCCTCATCCAAGCAAAGCTTAGATAATGAATAAAGTTGATCAAAACTAAATTTATAACAAACTCAACAATAATGAAGATTATTTACAGTAGATAAAAAAGGATGTTTAGCTCAAAATGAAGACTGCTTAAAGACACTTAATACAAAAGCTTTCTGATTATCATCTAACTCTTCTCAATCTTCAAGAAGATTCTCAACATTAGAAACGAATTCATTACATTTTTCTCTAATCATATTAATTATTCCCTCAATAGGATTACCACCTAAATCAAAATCTTCATCATCTTCAATATCATCTTCATCATCATGAAGAGAATCAGAAATATCACCAGATTTAACAGAATCTTCTCAATCAGTTAAAACAGAAACTAGCTGAGAATTTGTTCAATCTTCAGTATCAATTAATGAATCAATTTCATTAGTACTTTCTTGTTCATTTGAAGGTTTCTTAGTAATTTCGTCCATAAAAATATGATTATATAAATCAAATTAGATAAGAAAATTATAATTATAAATATAAACAATGTCAAGAAATAAACACTAAAGAAAAACCTACATTCTATTGAAAAATACTCATAAAATAATTATAGATAAGTTGTCCTTGAGAAAGGACATTTCTATCTACAATTATATGTAAATTGAAAATTGCTAAAAAGCAGTTCAGTATCATGGATTGCGAGCCACAGCGGTGGCTCTTTTTTTTATTTTAAAAAACGAATATGAATACCCATAGTACATAAAAAAACAAATAGTTAAAGCATATAAAAACAAAAAAACAATGAGCAATTAACATTCAAGGAAATGATTCACAGAAATCCTTACTCTATCGCAGCGATAATAGCATTCATTATAAGACTCTCATTTTAATAACACAGAGTATTTTTTTATTTGACTTTTATAAACTTATTTTTAATCTAAATATGTGTTTTTCACTGTTAGGTTAGTAGTTAGTAGTTAGTAAAAGTTTGGTATTCCAAACAGGGTGGCATAGCGTTGCCACCTTTTTCCTATTTATAACAGAAAAAAACAGTAAACAAAAAAATTAGAGTATTAAAATCTACTTTCTTTTCTAGGTATGAGCTTACTTCTCCAAATTTTAAATCACTCATTATCTCTAAAGAAATCTAATCAAATATCGAATTTCTTAACTTTTCTCTTTCAATCTCGAAGAATTTCTTCTTTAGTGAATTTTAATTCTTGAGTAACATCAGAATGTCTTAGAATCATATCATTAGGAATATGAAAATTACCCATAAGATATTCAACCAAATCAGTAAGTCTGATAAATTGATTAAGGTTATATTCTCAATATCAAACTACTTCAATTCATAGAAACTGAGTATTAACATTATTAATATTTCACCATTTTCAATTTCCTGCATGCCATAAAATATCTCTAGGATCTCATATCTTTCAGACTTCTCAATTTTTTCCTATAACAAAATGAACAGAAGCCTGAGCCGTAGATTCTGATAAGTATTTCATATTAGAGGTAAATGTTCCTCATGCTGTATGATGAATAATAATTCATTTACAAGGATTAGTCCCTCTAGATTTTTTAGTAGTTTGTAATTTTAAAGTGAATGGATACATATTAATTGATTTCTAAATTAAAAATATTATATTTTAAGTGTCATTTTTATCATATAAAATGATAATTCTCCTTTAAGTCCCAACGTTGAGATAACGTGGGGACTTTTTTTAAAAACGGCTGGTAAGGTTATTACTTTACCATCTCTTTTTTTATTTCTGCAATTCAATCTTAATCCATTGAATATCAGTCTGGATCTGAGCTAGGGTAGTTTGAATATATTGAACATCTATCTCTCATTGAGCTTTTTCTAATGCCGAAATTCTACTATTCAATGTTGCATAACTTACTCCTAGCCCAAAAACAAAGCATAAGAACGATATCCAAACAGCAGGATTTCATAGATATTGTTTAATCTTTTCCATTTTTATCATCTCAATCAAGTAAAGGATCTTTTTTACTTTCTCAGACTTTTTGTCCAAAATAGAATGAGATTACCATTAACATAGCATTATTAAATAAAGAAGTCTCAATTCAGTTAACAGTTAAATAAACAGTCTGAAAAGATAGTACTAAAGTTAATATTAAGAATACTAATTTAGTAACACTCATTTTTACAAAAAATTGTTTCATATTGACTTGAATTTAAAAGTTAAAAAGGATATAACAACATCACTGAAAAGAAGTATTTCTTCTCTCCACTATATATAGGCTTTCCAAAGCCACCACCGGTCCACTCCGGACCATCTCAAAATTTTCCTCCCCAGCCCCTCTGAATCGCAGAGGGGCTTTTCATTTATGTTGAATTTAATACCTCAAATTCATATAACATGATTAATAAACAAAACTAAATAAAAGAAAGGAATATCTATGGAACTAATTTGTTACTCATTTCAAAACTTCTCAACATTACCGCAAGAGATGCAAGACTCTAAAGTTGAACTGGTAGTCAGCCTAGAAGGGAATGAAGAGATCTTATTCAACCACAGTATCATCATTCTTCATAACTGTTCGATTAGAAATATTCTAAGCAGTTCAAAAAGCTGGCAGAACTATTTCAAGATTGAGGGAGACGAAAAAAACAAAACGGTACGTATTCAGGCTCTGAAGTACGGCAGCATTAAACTCACTCGCACAAAAGATTAGTAGTGGTTTGAATAAAACCACTATTTTTTATTATCAAGATAAATTAAACACAATAATTCAAACACCATTATTACTTCATCATAAACTAACAGCACTACAACCTTTTAATGCAAATCCCATTGGTTTAGAATCTGAAGACATTGCAATAATATCAATATTTTGTTGGTTAGCATAAGAGGAATGAGGATATCAAACATTTAATCAAAACTTTTCACTTCTTAATTGCTGACTTCTAGAATCTCAATCATCCCAATAATACGCGGGGAAGATTAGATAATTATCTCAGAAAGTATAATATGTATTTCTATATTCTATTTTCGTTCAGCATTCACTTCTATCTCTATCAGAGGTGTAATATTTTGTTCAAGTAATATTCGTATTAAGTGTTGTATACATCTTATATGAATATGGTTGAAAAGCCGTATAGAGATTCTGTTTTATTGAAGATGAATCACTAAATAGATTTCTAATATATGAGAGATTCTGTGAAATAGTTGTTAGTGTTGCAGAACTAGCTGCTAATGTCGTTGAGGCAATAGTATTTCATTTAACGAAACTCATAGCACTAGAACTTGAGATAAAGATCTCTCTAGAAATTGAATTAGACCAAATCTCTTCCATAACATCACTGTGTTCACCAAGAATATTTAATGAAGTTTGAGAACTAATAATCTTATTCATTGCAACAGAAGAAGAACACATAGCAGAATAAGCATCGACTTTGTTACATATCGCATATAAACAGTTTCAATTACTAATAAGTTTATCCATAAGCTCAGAATCAGCAAAGAAATCTGTATAGCTTGAATATTTAGTGATATTTTCTCAAAAAATTCACAAAAAGATTTTAATCGCTTTAACTTCACTTAAATTATTATACTCAGTTTTAGCATATTCACTCTTTAAAAAATAAGAATTCCTAAGAACTGAATGACTCCAGAATTTAGTCATTTCTTCTGGCAATTCTAACATTTCAAGAAACGTATCTCATGCAGTAAAGCAGTAGCTAGCATCAATATAATTAAGGTTCTGATAAAATAAATCTTCTAGTTCAAATAAAGTATCAGTGTTATTCCTATTAATGTAATTTAATGCTACAGTTGATTTAGCAATATAGTTGTTATAGAAGTTATCATTAGCTAAAATCTTTCAAATATATTTATTCATTAAATCTTCAATATCATCTACACTCTCAATTCATAATGAGCTATCTATATATCAGATTTGAGTATCTAACCTTTCAGTAAAGTTAAAGAGATAGTTCGTATCATTTCTATTAAAATATGTTTTAGCATATGTTGATGGATTAATATAAGTATTATACAAATAATCATGAGAAATAAGTTTACCATACCAGGTATTAGCAATTTCAATAATATCCTCTCAAGAAGTTAATCATAAATCTTTAACTAAAAGATTAATTTGAGTATAACATCTCTCAGTTAATCTCCATACATATTCATAATTTCATTGAGAAATCTGATAAGCCACTTCATCAGAAAGTCTTACAAAATCAGGTTTATTCTCAATATTATTCCAATCAGTTAAAACATTAATAGAAGAGGAAGCAATTCATGAATTTCTAAAATAACTTCAATCTCGAATATATAAACTTCAATTAATAGCATAAGCTTCTCACTCAATACTTCACATCTCAGGTAAATCTGATATAGAAGATAATTTTCATCTAAAATTTATTCATCAAGCTGGACCTCTTTCTCATTGAACTCAACGAGGGCCAACAGGCCCAATAAAATCATAAAAATCAGAAAGCTTTATCCAATTATTATCTCAATCATATTTATAATAAAAGCATTTATTCTCTACTTTTAACTGTAATTTCTTTCCATCATCTCATTTTTGTCCAGCTATCACTGCATGAGATCAATCATTTTTAGGATAGATAAATTGTCAATCAATATGCTTTCAAACTAACGTTGCAGAGACTAATCAAAGTCTTTTAGCATTATTTCTTATATACACCTGTTGAACCTCTCATCAGGAATTAATATCAGTAAAATTTAAAGTCAAATTCCATGAAATACTAAAGTAACACTCAGACCATCTATGATCTCGAGTAGATAAAGATGACTGACCAATAATCTTAATTACTCAAGTAGCTAGATCATTTAAACTAACAGACTTTTTATTTAAACTAATCGTATAAGTTCTTCAATTAGCAGAGATATCTCTTACCTTATTAGAATCAACTCATAAATAGCTCATCCATCATTGAGCAGGATTATCAGAATATAACGTAGCTCAATTATTAGCATGCTGAACAAACTGGATAGTTCAAGATAGAGTAATTGGTTGAGTTCAATCGATATCAGGCGAAGAAATATTAAAAGGATAAGAAAATCCTGAAGCAACAACCTCTGCACTTCTTTTAATATAAGTGTCTTCATGAACAATAACTCAATTCGTTTTTTGTCTTAACGCTTGATTAAGTTTTCAAAGACAAGAAAAATAAATATCATTTCAGGTATTAATAATCGTAGATCAAACAATGTAGTTTCAAGAAAAGATATCAGAATTCTTATTAGGATGACCATAACAGATGAAATAATTCATAGCATTAACAATATTATCAGTCTGTCTTAATCTTACAACAAAAGGACTTCAAATAACTAAACTTATTGTTTTATCTAATTGAATAGTATAACTTCATAATCAATTTATACTATCAGCTTCTAATTCTCAACATGCAAGAACATTTTCACCTATCCAATAATTACCATTCTTAGAAGCACTCATAACTTCTACAATAAGTTTAGTAGTTGGTAATCATCACTTATTAAGTTTTAAAGTAACCTGAGAAAAGCTTCTTCAATTAGATAATCATTGCAAATCTAATATTTTATTATTCTCTTCTTTTCAGATATAATATTCAGCTACACATTCTAAATAGTTAGGTTCTTCATGAACATAAGTATCAGCTCAAATAGCAATATCAGAAGCTGAAATAAATAATGAACCAATATATTCAGGAACCAAATCTGAAACTTTAGGAACAAGAAATACTCATTTTCAATCAGTATTTTCTACATTATTAACATTCTCATTACTAGCTATTTTAACCGTTCAAGAAGAAGTAGTTGTAGCTGCTTTAACTAATCAATCTTCAGAAATATCATGGAGTATTCAGTTAACTGCATCTTGTAACTCTTGAATATGTTTAGCCATAACAAAAAGAGATAAACAATCTCAAGCATTAAAATCGAATCTTTCACTTCAATCAAATCATCTAGTTATACTAAATTGATCTCAATCGATAGCAGTTACTTCAATCTTTTCAGACTTTAGTATTCTTCATTCATCATCTCTCTTATTTAGCACAGCTATAAATGGAGGTAAAGGAAAAACAGATCATGTTCATTCTTCTACGATAAGCGTAGTAGCAATAGAAGAGATTCAAAAGCTAAGTTTAGTTTCCGCATTGTCCTTAACATTATACATGAGAAGAAATTAGGATTAAAGATAATGAGAAAATAAAGAAATTATTAAAAAAACAGAAAAAAATTAATTAATAATACTGCATTAATGAAGTATTAAAAAATAGAATAAATTTGACAGAGCAACAAAAAGTAATTAAAATTTTAATAGATTTAACAAATAATAATAAATAAAAAGAACTATTTAATTAAATAAAAAAACATGCTCAAAAAATCACTAATAATAATATTAACTATAACAGGATTAATAACAATAATACTATCAATCCATTATTGATTATATTATTATAATTTTAAAGATGCATGATGCCTTCAAAATAAAGACTGATGCGAACCAATATGCCAAAGATTCATTCAAGATTGCCTTGAAAGAGAAAGAGCCAAACTATGATATTGATGACAAATAGTTCTAACCGGACGAGTTGAAAAAGTTAAATATAAATGTCCAAATATCTGTTCATTATACACAGAAAGTCGTTGATACTTTGCAGATGAAAAAGAGCAAGAAAACTACTTTAAAGAAAAAGTAGAAGCGTGTAATAAAAAACTCAAAGAAAAACAAAAAAAAGAAAATAATTTTTTATGGTATACAAGCTACTGTAACAAGTACTGAGAAATTGAACAATCATTAAATTAAAAGACAGAGTTATATTAATTATAATTAACAATCACTTTCTCTAATGAATTATAACTATCTAAATTAATAACAGCTCAATCTTTTTCGTAACGAATTTGTTTAACAGGCTTTCTCTCAATTTTCCAATCACTATTCCTAATTGTTACAATATCTCAAGGTTTTATAGTATAATAATCTATTTTATTATTTACTGATACTCTTATAGTATTCTTTACGGCATGCCCAATAAATAAAGAATTCATTCTTAACTGAGCAGTAGAAAAGTTTTTAATTGAGGTATCATTAACAACTAAATAAGATTCTCAATACTTTTCTACTTCTTTAGCATTCTCATTAATAAGATTACCTCAACTATAATTCACTCTAAACCTATTATAATAATCAGAGCTATCTTCTTTAATCTCAATTCAATACACTTCATTTCAGTACGTTAAAAAATGTTCACGTTCATAAGGTCAAAATAATACTTCATTATACTCATTAACAAACAATCAAAAATCTGAAGTATTCTTAAGGATATCTTGTAAAAATCAAAGAGCAGTATTTCATGAAGAACTAATAGAAATACTACTTCAATAATTCTGAATTTTTTCTGTAATAAATAATCAACTCACATAAGTAAAAACTGTTCTAATTAACACTCAAGGATCATTATTATAACTTCAATCACTCCACGGTTTAAAAGCTAACAATCAAATCATTCACGAAACCTCAATACTACATTTCTTTCAACTTCTATCAGCAGTTTTTTCAATTCAAATAATAAATCATTGATAAATAATTTCTCATTTTCTTAAAAGTTTAACAATCTGCCTATGTTCAAATTTAAAATCTCAATAATAATCAAATTTAAAAGAAGAAAATCCGCTATTGACCGTTGCAGAAAATCAAAAATTAGAAGAAATTTCTTTCTCACTGAGAGTTATAAGAAAATTATTTTTCCTATCATAAATTTTAATATTAAACATAAGTATCTCTATATTTTATAAAAATCTCAGTATTAAATTCTCAATTAAAACTAATACTAATAGTATTTTCTCAAGTTTTTAATTCTCAGAACTCTCATAACCAATCTATTCAATATTTTCAATTCTTAGCTACATCCAACTTTTCTGCATTAATAGATAAAGAATCTCATGTTTTTATTGTTTCATTAACAATCAAAGACTTATCATTAATCTTTAGAATAACCTGATTTACATTAAATGCTTCTTTAAAAGAAATAAATACAGAAGGTTTAGCTTCATGAGTTCAGTTAGAATAGAGGAGAGTAGCAGTAAGATTTGCATTAACATCAAAATAACCAATCTCACACATCTTCATAGAATAGAAGAATGGATCTAAAATTTTAAAAGTAATAGAAATCTGAAGAGAATTAATACTCCAAGATTCTCTAGGCAAAGAAAAATCACTAACAACTGCTTTTGTTTGAAGGATTGAATTTTCTTTTTTAAGATAGAGCATTCATTCTCAATTTAAAAGATTAGCTTTTATTCTTCTAATCTTAGCATCCAATTCAGAAGAGCTTTCAGCTAACAACCATCAAGATATCGTTAAAGTTTTATCTTTTATTAACCAATTAGATAATCATAGACCATGAGTAGAACGCTCATATGTTTGAAGATCTAAAGTATTTTTATCATAACTATCAGGAATATTAGAAATAATAATATCAGAAAAATCATATCAATTAAATCAGATTAAATCGATATCAAAAAGATTCTCTGTAATTTTTCTAATTGTATTAGATCAATAAAGAAAAGTAGAATAAAGAGAAGTTCAATACATAAATAGCAATAGATTAAAATAACTTAGATATATTTAAAAATAAAAGAAAAAGTAATTTAGATGTAATAATTACTACATTTTTGAAGTAGTTAAGATTTTTTCAAAATCCGTTTATAACATTTTTCAAGCTAATATATAACATTGACATTTTAAATAAAATAAATATTATATTAGAGATAAATAAAAAAATACCTAAACCACTAAAAGAAAGGGGAAATTATGAAAAAATTTTTAATAACATTTAAAGTACTCTACGATGGAGTTCTGACATCAAAAGAAGACATCGGAGAATTAACATTAGAAATTGAGATGGATGAGGAACGTATCAGAAAGAAATACCAATTCATCGAATCTGAGAACGACTATGACTTCGATGAGTACAACCATCGCATCCCAGTTAACTATGTTGCAATGTACGTAAAATCAGCAAAGGTTATAAAAGCATGTAATCTCACAGATGAAGAAAAATTTAAATACAACATCTACGAGGATACAGTTAAGATAACAACTAAAGGAGATGATATTCTTCTTCACATTGGATATCCAATGCCTTGCTAGATCCTAAGCAAATGAAAGGAGCCTATATTAAGACTCCTTTTTTATTGAATTTAAAATAATAAATTAATATAAAATTTAAAAAAAATAACAAAAATAAAGCTAATATATAATATTGACATTTAAAATAAAATAAATATTATAACTGAGATAAATAAATAATACAAAAACCACTAAAAGAAAGGGGAAATTATGAAAATTAAAATCTATGCTTCAAAAGAGCTCAAGCAACTCATGGAAGAAAAAGGTATCAAGATCGATGACCACGAGAACGGTATCCTGAACATCATCACTAGCAGCGACAACAAAAATGCTATGAATGATATCTCAAGTGTAATAACACAGATTCTTACGGATAACCGTGATCTGTCACTAGTCACCATGAATACCCGCGACGAGCCGGACGGTAAATTTGTTGCTATCGCAACATTCATATCATTCCTGAATATCGCATATATGATGAAAGATCCAGGAATGTACGCTGTAGTGAACGGTCTCTCAAAGATCTGGCCGCCATTTGGATAATGGCAATTCGAAAAAATGAGTAGGTGATTTCATCTACTCATTTTCATTATAATAATAAAGCTCAATCTTAATTAAATCAGGCAGTTAATATCTTCCATTCTCAACCCTTAGCTCTACCTAAATACCAAGTATAATCAGAAATATCACTATCCGGTTCTAAAACAAGTGAATCTTTAGGGATTTGAAAACTAGAAGTAAACACAATACATTCATCTCATGCATTAAGATTATTAGCATCAGACATTTCCTTACAATAATTTAGATTATCTTTTGAAAAATCATCTCACATATAAGATATTTTAACATCAGTAAAAGGAAATTCCCAATCATAATTAATAACACCATAAATAGTATCAACAGCATCTTGACGATCTAACTCAGAATAGATAGCAGACTCTCAAAAATCTACACCATCATAATCACTTACTTCATTTTCAGCCTCACCTAAATATTCTTCTAATGTTATTCATTGATTCATAATTGTTTTTGCAACATCAACATCTCAAACATATCTTAAATGCCAAGGTTCATATCAATATCATGTTATATCTTCCTTACCTTCAAGATATCTAAGAATAAATCAATAATCTGCTAGTTTAGCATGAACCTTATCAAAGATTTCAACTTCTTTTACCATATCTTCATTTTCATAAATAAGTTCTCAATCCTTTATAAGACAAATATCCAAAGCTAGGGCAGTATGATGTTCAGAAAATCAAGGAATAGCTACATAAGTCTTAGTATATTCTTCACCATATTTTTCTAGAAATTCATCCCAAATTTCTTGTTGCTTAGAAACAGAACGATAAACACTATCGAGTTCAATATCAACTCATTCTTCTAATAAAGCCTCTCTCAATTCTTTAAATTTTTCTAAAGCTTCTTTTTCTACCTGAATAGTTTCATCATAAGCATTTTGAACTTCAACTAAATTAAGTTTTCACTCCCAATCATCAGGGAGTTTATGCTGCTTATTAACAAGTACAAGATAATCTAAACGAGATTCATCAACATTTTGACTCTCATTATTTGTACATCAAACTAAAGCGAAAGAAAACATAGCAAAGAATAAAGATAAAAACAGCTTTTTCATATATAATGATTATCAAATAAAATGGACATTTAAAGTATTTTAAGATTAATTATTTCTCATAAAATGTATGATTCCCTTTTTTTCATAAACAATCATCATTAAGTAATGAAAATAATAAAATTAATTTGATATAATAGATATTTCTAAAATTTTCAAGTATAAATTAAAGAATTGACAAAACAGATAGATTATTCACAACAAAAAATACAAACTATAAGAATAGTTTATTTAATCAATTCAGTGAATATAAGAAAGTGGTTTCAATAAAATTAAATTAAAATTTAAAAGAGTAATTCCAGCATAAAAACAATTGAAATAGTATTGACATTTCATTATATTATTATGGATAAATAAAAAATAATAATTAAACAAAAAATAAATAAAAAACATGAACAACGACAAAAAATTCAAAGAAAGAGCCCCAGAGATGTGTCAACTCTTTGAGGCAAGAGTATCAAATGAAGTGATTGCAAAAGTAATGGGAATTTCAGTGTCAACCGTAACCAAAGATCGTTCCCGAGTTGAAGAGCTTTACAATATAAAGCTCCCTAAACCGGCGACATCATCTGATGAAAGGGATATCTGTTTCCAGAAACTCTTAAGAACCTATGTCGGAGTAAAGCTCTACAGGCATAACTCTGACGATCCCCTCTACAAAGCTGCAAAAGTAGCAATAGACTTCGAAAGCATCAACAGAATCATCGAAACATTCGAAATCTTCTACGACAGAATGCAGTACCCGATAATTATCGCAAAAGACCCCGGACAAATAAACTACAAGTATTTCTTAGAAATATTGACTGATGAAAGAAATTTCTATCCAATATTTGCTCTTAGAAAAGAAAAAGACAAGATTGATTCATTCTACGAGTGTCTTTATAAAGGGATTATACCAATTGAAGATATAGAATATGAACACCAACTGATTGAACGCGCAAGAGACTACTACTGCAGCATAGATCGGAGTAAATTCAACGTTATCACAATTGATAATCCAAAAGAAATAATTGAAAAGTTAATGGAAGTCCTAACAGAGATTGAAAAAGAAATCTTATGTTATTTGTTTGGTCTTGGAAGAGAGAAAAAACACATTGATGACATTAGAAATATCTACGGTCTATCAAGAGAAAATGTTCGTAAAATAATTGAAAAAGCTAAAAGAAAGCTAAAAATTGAACTGGAGAAAAAGAAGTATCTTATCAACAGTAAGGCAAAGTATGAAAAGTTAAAAGCAGACTATGATCAGCTAAACGAAGAATACTCAAATTACCGCGAAAAGACGAAAGAAATTATAGATGAGAACGAAGCTTTAAAAAATAAAATAAACAACCTTGAAAGTGAAGCAAAAGCTCCTGAAAATCGTGACTCATTAATAATCAAATTCTTACTCAAACCAGTATCTGAAGCACACTTTTCAATAAGACTAGTACATTGCTTAAAGAACTACAAACGCATGATAGATATAATCGACGGATGGAATAATCTAATAAAAGAAAAAAACTTCGGCAAAAGATGCCTCCTTGAAATCGAGGATTATATCAAAAGCTTCGGAATAAACAGAGGGGAAATTACTAAGGAACAAAGAGAACAAGCAAGAAAAATTGCAATCCAACTAGATTAAAAAATACCTGGATACTTATATATGAGTATCTAGGTTTTTTCAAAAAATAGAAAACTTCTAATAACATCACAAACTCTTATTCCTAAACACCTCCATCATAACATTTCTCACTCTTTCAGAAAACTGATTAGCATCATCTCAATTATTCAAAATAACATCTCAAAAAGAAATATTAACATTAGGACTACAATTCTGTGGACTCACAGAAATGGTTCAGTTGGTCAGAGGCCTAAAATACTCACCATGAATTTCATTCACTCTATAAGTCTGTCACGCTAAAACAACTCATCATGAAGCCCTAGATCAAACAGCATTAACAGATGATGAATCACTCCATAAACTACTGATAGCATCTCTAGCAGATTGAATACTATCCCATATTCATGAAATCTTATTACTAATCCAATCTAAAGCTCAGCTACAAATCTCTTTTAATCAAGAAAACGTAGAACTCCATATTCAAGTTATAACTGACTTTAAATTCTCAAAAATTTGTGGTAAATCAATTCATAAATCTTCAAAGATACTGACAGTAGCTTTTCAAAACTCATCAACAATATTAACTAAATTATTAAAAGCCTCTTCCCAATTTCACTGAAACACATTAATCAAAAAAGATAAAAATTCTGAAAAAACAGTTAATCAAGAGCTCACAACATCTCATATAACTTTAAAACTCATACTAACAATCTCAACTACAGCTCCTAAACACACTTTAACCACTTCTCAAAAGACTTCCCAAAACGGAGCTAAAATAGGCTCTAACTTCTGATACACTTCTTTAATAACACTCCATATCTTTTGAAAACACTCACTAAAACTAGCAGCAATTTCACTAACCACAGGACTTAATTCACTCCAAACCTCATTAACATAATCTCTAAATCATCAAAAATTACTTACATAAGCAGCTCATAAAGCACTTAAAACTCAAATAACAATTCAAATAGGTCAAGAAAGTAATCAAATAGCAGTGCTAATAGCAGGTAGCATTAAACTTAAGCTTCATAAAACAGTTAATAATCAAGCTAATGCAGTTCAAACTAAAGCAATTCAAGAAGCTAACTGTGGATGTTCAGAAACCCACTCAGCTAAAGAAGAAACCACATCAGAAATAACAGAAATAACTCTTTCAAAGATTGGTAATAAACTAGCAGCAATCGTTTCCCTAATATCATTTAAACTTCTTTGTAAAAGGATCATTTTTCACTCAGCAGTCTCTCAAACAGTTTTATTAAAATCTCTATAAGTAGTATTAAGGACATTTACAATAGCATCAACTTTCTCCATTTCAGTTCCATTAGCAATTAATGCTTTAGTTTCCTCATCTAAAATAAATCAAGTTCTCGATAAAGATGCATAATTACCATTTAAAGCTTGAGCTAACCCATTAGCCATCATCCTATACTCCTCACTACTAGCACTAGCTCATTTCTCAGCTACAACATAATCTACAAAAGCATTTGTTAATTTTCCTATAGCCTCAGTACTCATATCAAATGTAGCGAACTGAGACATTGAGGCAACAATATTATCCTTAGTAGCAACTCAAACCTTTTCTAAACTTTCAGCTTGTTTAACTAAAGCTCTTACTTGACTATCTGTTGCTCCAGTAGAATTCTTTGTTAAAGTTTCCAATCTTTTAATAGAGTAGTTATATTCATTTACATCATCAATTCCTTTCTTTAAATAATACGACATTCATGCAAAAGCGATTCAAGCAGCAGCTGTTATCTTTCATTTATTCTCTTCCCAAACCTTTCATAAACTTACAGAACTAGAAGAAAAATCTGATAATTCTTTTTGAGTTTGTTTTAAAACATTTGAAGCATTATCAGTTGCCGAAATAATAATATCAATATTATTCTTTGCTGACATTTAAATTTTTTAATAATAAAGAGATTGCATTTAAATACCTTCTTTCATATACTACTATTAATAACAAAACCACTAAAAGAAAGGATAAACTATGAATGTATTAAGAGAGACAAATTTGTTTAAAAGCTGTATCGTTCTGAAAGGAATAACCTGTGAAATCTTTGAGCATGATATTGCATACTTCTCAGCTAACAACCGTAAAGACCTCACCTTTGGCATCTCAAAGCTTTTAGCTGCAAATCCAACTTTCAAAGTTGATTGTATGAATATCGCAGATGTTGAAGGTAAAGTGCAGGCAATTGTAACTTTTACTGAAAGCATTTTTAAGGGAGAATAATATTCTCCCTTTTATTTTACTTTAGCTTCCTGTTCCATTCTAATTAAAATAGCTTGAATAATATCATAAGGAGTAGAAAGATATTCACGATAATTCCATCACATATATTTCATAATTTCTACAGCTAGAATAATCTGATTATCAGTTCATCACATCTTCTTAAAGACTTTAGAATATTCATACTCTAGTTCTTTTTTTTTACTGGATCTATCATAGCATTAATTCTTTTAGCAATTTCTTCATTCAATAAAGAATAATCGTTAATAGAATCCATATCCAAAATATACTTCTCAATCTTTTCTTTATCATAAACTCAATTAATAGATCTAATAA
>ODAI010897088.1_pt1 | contig 28629 bp, 20 predicted proteins | sample 1539321 | NCBI WGS metagenome assembly ODAI01 (sample SAMN02144231, study PRJEB22623) | gut metagenome | biome: sheep rumen | host: Ovis aries | place: New Zealand
TGGTCGTCGGTATGACGGATGCCTGCGGTGTCGATAAATCGGAAGGTGATGCCGCCGAGCAAGATGGTGTCTTCGATGGCATCGCGGGTGGTGCCTTGTATGTCGGAGACGATGGCCCGTTCTTCACCGAGAAGGGCGTTGAGCAGGGTGCTCTTGCCTACGTTTGGTGCTCCGACGATGGCTACGGGGATGCCGTTCTTAAGGGCATTGCCTGTCTGGAAGGTGTTGGCCAGATGAGAGATGTGATTGTCAATAGTTTTGGCAAGTTCCAGCAACTCGCTGCGGTCGGCAAATTCGAGGTCTTCGTGGTCGGAGAAATCGAGTTCGAGTTCGAGCAGCGAGGTGAGCTTGAGAAGTTGTTCGCGCATGGTGGCCAACTCCGAGGAGATGCCACCGCGCAACTGACTCATGGCGAGGTGGTGGGTGGCGCGATTCGTAGAGGCGATGAGGTCGGCAACAGCCTCTGCCTGCGAGAGGTCCATCTTGCCGTTGAGATAGGCGCGCTGGGTGTATTCACCAGGGCCAGCCATCCGACAACCATGCTGCACCAGGAGTTCCAGTTCCTTGTTTAATATATAGCGTGAGCCGTGACAGCTGATCTCCACAGAGTCCTCGCCGGTGTAGGAGTGGGGGGCTCGGAAGATGGAGACCATGACTTCATCGATGATTTCCGAACCGTCGGTGATGTGGGTATAGTGGACAGTGTTGGCTGCGACGGTGTCGCAGCGTACTGAACAGAGGGAACTGACGATAGAAAAAGCCTCAGGACCGCTGACGCGAACGATGCCGAGGGCTCCGCCTGGGGCTGTTGCGAGTGCGCAGATTGTATCATTCATCTTATAGAACTGCGGTACTACCGCAGTATACTTGACAGATTAGATGCGATCGAGGACTTTCTGGATGAGTGTGTCGATGGAGTTCTTATACTCGGTATTCATCTTCTGAGCGTAGCGGTTGGCGATGACCATGCAGCAGGTCATGGCACGATGGCCAAGTATTGACGCAAGACCTGCGAGAGCCGACGACTCCATCTCGTAGTTGCATATTTTCATGCCGTCATACTCGAATGTCTCAATCTTGTTGTTTTGGTCGGGATCGACTACATCGGCTCGGAGAATACGCCCCTGAGGACCATAGAAACCACCGCAGGCTACGGTGTAGCCGCGTATCAATTCGTCTTGGGCAATCTGGTTGACAAGGTTCTCGTCGGCAACGGCTACGTATGGATTACCCATGATGGGATTCCAGTGCATGTGCTGTTTGAATGACGCTTCCATCTGGAGGTCGCACACCTTGTTGCGATCAGCATAGTAGTTCAACAGGCCATCGATGCCGATGCTTTTTACGCTGGCGATGAATGAACCCGTGGGTGTGAAAGGCTGCAAACCGCCACAGGTACCGATTCGTACCATCGTCAGCGTGCGATGTTCGTCTTTCTCTTCTCTCGTGTTGTAATCGATATTTGCGAGCGTGTCGAGTTCGTTGACCACGATGTCGATGTTGTCGCAGCCGATACCATGACTCTGACAGGTGATGCGCTTGCCTTTATAGGTGCCGGTGATGGTGTGGAATTCACGGCTTTGTACCTCACACTCGCGGGAGTCAAAGTGTTCTGCTACGGTATTCACGCGGCCAGGGTCGCCTACGAGTATCACCTTGTCGGCCAGCTGTTCCGGCTTCAGATGCAGATGGAAGCAAGAGCCGTCGGCATTGATAATCAGTTCGGATTCTGGGAATCGTCTTTTGTTCATAGTTTTTTTATTGATTGTTGAGCGTTTCGTTTTCTGCATTTCGGATGCGCTTCTCCAAGCTTTTCATCTCCTTGAGATAGTGCTCGTACTGGCGCTCGCTGTCAAGTATCTCCTTGCGCAGGATGTCACGGTCGCTCTTGCGGGCCTTGGCGTAGAAATTGCGTGACTTATCGAGATTCTCCTTCAGTTCCTTCTGTTGTTTCTGCATCGAGAGATACTCCTTGAATAGAACATCGTTGTCGGGAGCCTTGAATTGACTGGGCGATGTGTACGTCACTCGGTCGTTGATCACAAAGGCTATCTGATTGCTGTTGCTGCTGGCAGTAAGCTTGCGCTTGCCTTGGGCTCTCAGATTCTCCAGACGGGCGAGGGCTGCCTTGCGATCCTTACCGTTCCCCCAAGTGTCGGCGATACGTCGTATCTCGGCCCTTGAGCGTAACTGCTCGTTGGTATAAGTGTCAGGATTGTAGGTGCGGCGCGTGGTGGGCGGTATGAAGGTGTAAACGCATACCTTGCCTGCTGGCTGACGGCGATCGGTAACAAAATAGCCGATATTGGCCATCTCGTCGACAGCGAACATATAGTCGTTGGCTTCCGAGTTGAAGGGCATCCCCAGGTTCTCTGGCTTGAAGAAGTTGGCATTCTCCGTATCGCTACGGGTGATGAAAATGTCGTACCCTCCGATACTCTCCGAGCCTTTGGCCGCAAAATAGAGGGTGATGCCGTCTGCCATCACGAAGGGGTAGTTGACTTCGGTGATGCCTTCCTCGATACCAGTCACAGGAATCGGTGCCGCCCATTCCTGTCCCAGCTTGTCAGCTGTGTAGAGCCAGATGCGTCCATCTTCGTTTTCGTTGGAGAAATAGCACTTGTTGCCCATTTCGTTGAGGTAGACGTATCCTTCTAATGGTTCGTCGCTGCCTATGAATTCATCATAGCGTGACAATTCTCCCGATTCTGGGTTGAGGCTGATGGCGTCGAGGAAATGTTTCTTGTCTATCACCGTGCTGTCGATGAACACAATCTGCTGTGTCAGCTCTCGCATCTCGGTGATGCGTGGGTCTTCCTCTGGCTCGGCGGGAACGGTTACAACAGGCTTCTTCACAACAGTCTTCTTTTTCTTTTGAGCCTGCAGGGAGATGGGTAGGATTAGCGCGATGACGATGATGGATAATTTGCTTATTCTCATTTTGTTACCTATTTATTCTTCAATCAGTTTGTTGGATGTTTCCAATGCTCTCCAGATGCTGTATCTGGCTTCGGGATTCATGCGCTCGATGTCGGCGTAGAGCTGCTTGATGTCTGAGCGAGAAGAGCTTGTCTCGTAAGGGCAGGACTTCTTCTGCTTCTGATACCCTTGATACTCAGCATAGGCCTTGATGTCGGCTTCCTGTATCAGACAGAGTGGACGGATGATGGTCAGTGGCATCTTCTTCATCTTGAGCCGGGCGGGCATTGTGCCGAAACGGCCTTGGAAGGTGAGGTTCATCAGGGCTGTGTGGATCAGGTCATCCTGATGGTGGCCGAGGGCAATCTTGTTGCAGCCGAGAGCCTGGGCGAGGTTGAAGAGCTGCTTGCGACGGTTCCAAGAACACAGGAAGCAGGGCTGTTTCTGGCGATGGAGGTCGGCAGTGGAAGACTGCGGCAATGCTGTAGTATCCGTGACGGAGAGGGCAGGGGCAGCGGAGGTGACATCGAAACGGGTGGTGACGATGTGTAGCCTGATGCCGAGATTCTCGCAGAAATGCTCTAGATAGCCGGTATCGCTCTCGTAGTGGATATTCTCCATGCGAACGTGGAGGGCCTCAACTTCGAATCGCGGATGCTGGATCTGAGCCCGCTTGGCCAGCAACTCTGTCAGCAGAAGGGAGTCTTTGCCGCCTGAGAGCCCCACGAGGATGCGGTCATCATCGTCAATGAGCCGATAGGTAGCCATCGCCTTGACAAAACGCTCTTTCAGACGTTTCTCCAGGCGACGGCTCTCCATATCATGCAAATTTCCTTCTGTCATCTGTCATCTTTGTCATCGCTCTGTCTGTCCTAACGCTCATTGCTTAGGCTTCCCCGCGCAGGTGCTTGTCCATATTGAGCGCAGCACGACGGCCGTCACCCATGGCGAGGATTACCGTTGCACCACCGCGGACGATGTCACCACCGGCAAAGATCTCAGCACGCGAAGACTGCATCTCCTCAGAGACGGCAATCGTGTTCTTGCGGCCGAGTTCGAGGCCAGGGATAGACTTCGGCACGAGCGGGTTGGGGCTGACGCCGACTGCTACGATGACCTGATCGACATCGAGTGTGACGGTCTTGCCCTCAACGGGTACTGGCGAACGACGTCCAGAGGCATCGGGCTCTCCGAGCTCCATCACCTGCAGCACGGCCTGCTTCACGGCACCTGTCTCGTCGGCGATATATTCGATGGGGTTGTGCAGCGTCAGGAAGTTGATACCCTCCTCCTTGGCATGCTTCACCTCCTCCAGACGGGCAGGCATCTCTACCTCCGAACGACGGTATACGAGTGTTACCTCGGCACCCAGTCGCTTGGCCGTACGGCAGGAGTCCATAGCAGTGTTGCCACCACCCACCACGAGCACGCTCTTGGCAGGATTCAGCGGCGTGTCGGTTGTAGGATTGGCCGCATCCATTAGGTTCACGCGAGTCAGATACTCGTTTGACGACATGATGTTGATCGAGTTCTCACCTGGGATATTCATGAAGTTGGGCAGACCGGCACCAGAGCCCACGAAGATGCCCTTGAAGCCCTGCTCCTCGAGCTGCTCCACGCTGATGGTCTTACCCACGATTACGTCTGTCTGGAAGTGGACACCCATCTTGGCGAGGTTCTCGATTTCCACGTCTACGATCTTGTTGGGCAGACGGAACTCAGGAATACCGTATTTCAGCACACCGCCGATTTCATGCAAGGCTTCGAACACATACACGTCATAGCCCTTCTTCACCATGTCGCCAGCGAACGAAAGTCCGGCAGGGCCGGAACCCACGACGGCGATCTTGATGCCGTTGGCGGGAGCAATCTCAGGCAGAGAGATATTTCCGCTCTCGCGCTCGAAATCGGCTGCAAAGCGTTCCAGATAGCCGATGGCTACAGGCTTCGAGTTCATCTTCAGGTGGATACACTTGCTCTCGCACTGTTTCTCCTGCGGACATACACGGCCACAGACAGCGGGTAGGGCAGAGGTATTCTTCAGCACCTTGGCTGCTGCAAGGAACTGTCCGCGCTCGATGTTCTTCACAAACGAGGGGATATTGATATTCACGGGACAACCTTCGATACAGCTGGGCTTGCCGCAGTCGAGACAACGCTTGGCTTCGAGCATCGCCTGTTCCTTGGTGAGGCCGATGTTTACCTCCTCAGTACGAGTGGTGGCGCGATACACGGGGTCGAGCTCTGGCATCACCACGCGCTCTATCTGGGTGCGCTCCTTGGGTTTCATGGCCTGTTGGAGCTCCTTGCGCCAGGCGGCGTTGCGGTCAGTAAGAATCTCGATGGTATCGTTGGTGGGGTCGGAGTCCATGACGATGTCAGTGGAGGGGATGGCAACAGTGCTGCCGTTTGCTGAACCAGCAGCATCAAGGTGCTCCTCGAAGTGGGCCAGCTCCTCCTGCTCTTCGCGCTTGAAGGTACCCATGCGCTTGAACATTTCGTCCCAGTCAACGAGGGCGCCGTCAAACTCAGGACCGTCGATGCAGACGAACTTGGTCTTGCCTCCGATGGTGAGTCGGCAGGCACCGCACATACCCGTTCCGTCCACCATGATGGTGTTCAGGGATACTTCGCAGGGGATGCCGTGCTTCTGAGCCGTGAGGTTTGAGAACTTCATCATGATGGGAGGGCCGATGGCAAATACTTTGTCAACGTGCTCCTGCTCGAAGAACTTCTCCATGCCAACCGTCACCACGCCCTTTTCTCCATACGATCCGTCGTCGGTCATGATGATAACCTCATCAGACGACTCGCGAACCTTGTCTTCGAGGATAATCAAATCCTTCGAGCGTCCAGCCATTACTGACAGCACTCGGTTGCCAGCCTTCTTCAGTGCCTGGATGATGGGCAGCATGGGGGCTACACCGAGACCGCCGCCAGCACAGACCACCGTGCCGTACTTCTCGATCTTCGTGGGGTTGCCCAGCGGGCCTACCACATCCGTCACGTAGTCTCCTTCGTTGAGCATGCAGAGCTTCTGGCTTGACAGACCCACCTTCTGCACAACCAGCGTGATGGTGCCCTTTTCGATATCTGCAGCGGCAATGGTCAGCGGCATGCGCTCACCCTTCTTGCCTACACGCACGATGACGAAGTTACCAGCCTTACGGCTCTTGGCGATCAGCGGCGCCTCAATCTCAAAGAGAAATACCTTCTCCGAGAATTGTTCCTTTCTGATAATCTTATTCATTTCCTGTCTTTGTTTAGTTTCTAACGATTAGTCGATGATGTCGCAGCCCATGTAGGGAACCAGGGCGGCAGGCACCTTGATGCCCTGCTCCGTCTGGTTGTTCTCCAGTAGTGCAGCAACGATGCGGGGCAGAGCCAGGGCCGAGCCGTTCAGCGTGTGGCAGAGCTCAGGCTTCTTTGAGCCCTCAGGACGATAGCGGCACTTTAGGCGGTTGGCCTGATAGGTGTCGAAATTGGATACACTCGATACCTCGAGCCAGCGGCCCTGAGCCTCCGAGTACACCTCGAAGTCGTAGCAGATGGCACTCGTAAAGCTCTGATCTCCACCGCATAACAGTAGAATCCTATAGGGAAGTTCGAGCTTCTTCAACAGTCCCTCCACGTGTTCCAGCATCTCCTTGTGGCTCTCCTTCGAGTGCTCAGGCTTATCGATGCGTACGATCTCAATCTTCGAGAACTCGTGCAGACGGTTCAGTCCGCGTACGTCCTTGCCATACGAGCCAGCCTCTCTGCGGAAGCACTCCGTGTAGGCGCAGTTCTTGATGGGCAGATCCTTCTCATCGAGGATCACATCGCGATAGATATTTGTCACAGGCACCTCAGCCGTGGGGATGAGATAGAAGTCATCCACCTCGCAGTGGTACATCTGACCCTCCTTGTCGGGCAGCTGGCCCGTACCGTAGCCTGATGCGGCATTCACCACCGTGGGCGGCATAATCTCCGTATAGCCGCTCTTGCGGGCCTCGTCGAGGAAGAAATTGATCAGTGCTCTCTGTAGGCGGGCGCCCTTGCCGATGTAGACGGGGAAGCCTGCACCTGTGATCTTCACGCCCAGATCGAAGTCGATCAGGTTGTATTTCTTTGCCAGTTCCCAGTGGGGCAGGGGATTCTCGATGCCCAGCTTGGGATTCACGTCCCAGTTGCCCACGGTGTCGCCTTCCTTGCATTCGCGAAGGTTCGACTTCACCACGCGGTTGTCTTCGGCGGCTTTGCCCTCCGGCACTTCGTCGTAGGGGATGTTGGGGATGGTGCAGAGTAGCTGCGTCATCTCCTCTTGGGCACGGGCCATCTGCTCGTCCATCTCTTTCGATTTCTCCTTCAGCTGGGCCACCTGAGCCTTTACCTGTTCGGCCTCCTCCTTTTTGCCCTGCTTCATCAGACCACCGATCTGACTCGACAGTTGTTTCTGTTCGTTCAGGCTCTTATCGAGCTCCTGCTGGGCCTCGCGACGCTTCTTGTCGATGGCTTGTACCTGCCCGATGGCTTCCTTGGCATTAGGGAAATGCTTCTTCTCCAAACCGCGAATCACGCGTTCGGTTTCCTCATTGATGAGTTTGAGTGTTAACATGTTAAATACGTATTTATTTGTTCAAATTTCGATTTCTAAGGTGCAAAGGTACGAATAAATGAGATAAATACCAAATTTATTTGGATATTTCCGAATGAGAGGGCCTTCGAGCGCAGCTCAAACGTACTAAATCTTGCTGACAGCAAAAAAAATCAGCATAAAAAGCAGAAATCCCGCCACTCCTTGCGGAGCGCGGGACTCTGTTGTTTGTTTGGAATAAGTCTTTTTGAATAAATGTTAGGCCTCAGCGTTTGGAATCACTGATACAACGCTCTTGTTGAACTTGCCCTTGTGGAACTGAACCGTTCCGTCGACGAGTGCAAACAGCGTATCGTCCTTACCGATGGCAACATTGTTGCCAGGATTGTGTTTCGTACCGCGCTGGCGAACGATGATGTTGCCTGCCAGGCACTGCTGACCGCCGAAAATCTTGACGCCAAGTCGCTGAGCAGCGCTCTCACGACCGTTCTTAGAACTACCTACACCTTTTTTATGAGCCATTTCTAAGTCCTCCTTAATTTAAGCGATTACTGATTTGATTTCTAACTGTGTGAACTGCTCGCGATGACCGTTGCGCTTACGAGAGTCCTTGCGGCGCTTCATCTTGAACACGATCACCTTGTCGCCCTTTACCAACGGCTCGATGACCTCACATACTACCTTGGCTCCCTCTACGGTCGGAGCACCAACCTTGACTGCACCGTCAGCATCTACGAGCAGCACCTTGTCAAATTCAACAGTCTTGCCCTGCTCGGCATCCTTGATGTGATGCACGAAGAGCTTCTTGCCTTGCTCGGCCTTAAACTGCTGACCCTGAATTTCTACAATTGCGTACATTTTGCTTTTTAATTGTTTGTATTTTAGGGGTTTTTCCGCGAGGCGGCACACGTTCGTGCGCACTTCATTCTGCCCCAACGGACTCTAACGGGGTGCAAAGGTACTATTTTTATTTGAGATTTGAGGGATGAGCTTTGAGATTTATGGCAAGTTTAGCAAAGTTTAACTTTTCGGGCTGTGGAAATCAATAAAGGGACTACTTTCGCAAGCCGTCCCTCTATATCTTCAATAGGTATTAGTTTTCTAAGGTAAAAAGATTGTTTTCAGGATAACGATGCAAAGTTAAGCTTTTTTTCTTTTCCTGCCAAATTTTTTACCGACTTTTTTTCAATATCCGCGCATGTGCGGGTACACAACTGCAAAATTTATCAAATATTAACACTTTTGGACGTGCAATCGATTGATTCTTGACCTAAAACAAGACAAAGCAAGGCACTCGGTGTGGAGCAGATGATCTGCCCACTGACTTCCCTTATTATTATAAATAAGGTACGTACGTCATGGAGTAACCATGCAAATCCCCCATGCTTTGAGCCCACAGAAAAAGAAGTTCTTTTTCCTTTAAAGGTCTTTTATGTTGATGTGGGTACACTCTATCTTTTATTTTTCGGGTAGTTATTTGGAAATCTCGGATTTTCTCCGTAAATTTGCAGGCATCAACTCACTTTTCCATGTTCGAGTCCCAACTGAGCATACTGGAGCAGCCGGAGAGCTTCGAGAGCCGCAAGTACGAGATGGCGCAGCTGCTCGTGGTCTTCGATGAGCGGTCATCTACGACGGTAGAGAATATCTTTTCGTCGAACGTCGAGACGGTGAAAACGCTGGGCAACATCCTCTTCACCGAGAAGGTGTCTGAGTTCTATCTGAACCGGAAGCAGCTCTACGACATGTTCGGACTGCTGAAAAAGGAGCTCTTCCAGTCGGAGGGTGACATCCTTAGTACTTACGACAATCTGGCAAAGGCCAATCTGGTGCCAATCGTAGGTACGTGCGAAAACACGCTGCATGCCGAGCGCCGTATCCTGAGTCAGTGCCAGCAGATGATGGATGTGGGTGACAGTGAACTGGCTGAGTTTGCCAGTAAGCGCGAGGCCCTGAGCCTGAAGTCAGACACTCTACAGGGACAGTCGTCGCAGCAGAAGATGGATGAGCGCCTCCGTAGGTTCTGGCAGGCTCTGGAAACGGGCAAGCAAAACAGCAACAAAGCCGGGCAACAGTAGTGTGCACCCGGCCTTGCTGGTCTTCAGTCAGAGAGTCTTGACTTGTTATTTCTGCATATCGTATACCACCTGCATCAGGCGCTTGCCCAGTTCATCGGCCTGAGCCATCGTCTGTGCCTCGCTGTATACGCGGATGATGGGCTCGGTGTTCGACTTGCGCAGGTGAACCCAGCGGTCAGGGAAATCGATCTTCACGCCATCGATGTCGTTGACGGTGGCAGAGTTGTCTTGAGCAAACATTTCCTTCACCTTCACCAGGATGGCGTCTACATCTGTCTCGGGCGTCAGGTCGATGCGGTTCTTGGCTATCTGATAGTCGGGGAATGTGGCTCTCAGCTGCGATGCGGTGCATCCCTTCTGTGCAAGGCTGGAGAGGAAGAGCACGATGCCCACGAGAGCATCGCGTCCGTAGTGGCTCTCGGGGTAGATCACTCCACCGTTGCCCTCGCCTCCAATGACGGCTCCCACCTGTTTCATCTTCGTGGTGACGTTCACCTCGCCGACGGCAGCGGCTGTGTACTGTCCTCCGTGGCGCTCCGTGATGTCACGCAGGGCCCGTGTGCTGCTCAGGTTCGATACGGTGTTGCCTGGCGTGTGGCTCAGCACGTAGTCGGCTACGCTCACCAGGGTGTATTCCTCGCCGAACATGACGCCGTTCTCGCAGATGAATGCGAGGCGATCCACGTCAGGGTCGACCACGATGCCAAGATCGAATCCGCCTTGTCTCATGCGCTCCATGATGCCCTGCAGATTCTTCTCCAGCGGTTCGGGGTTGTGGGCGAACTGGCCGTTGCACTCGCCGTTGAGTATCTCGTAGTCAGCACCGAGGGCCTCGAACAGGCGGGGCAGGATGCGCCCTCCCACGCTGTTGATGGTATCGGCGCAGAGGCGGAAATGGCGCTTGCGGATGGCTTCGATATCGGCCAGCCGTAGCTGGAGCACGGCCTGGATGTGGCGCTCGTCGAACGAGTCGTCTTCCTGATAGCTGCCCAAATGATCCACGTCGGCATAGTCAAAGTCCTCGCGTGCAGCGATGTCAAGCACTTCGGCTCCCTCGTCGGCAGTCAGGAATTCTCCCTCGCTGTTGAGCAGCTTCAGTGCGTTCCACTGTCGTGGATTGTGGGATGCAGTGATGATGATTCCTCCGTCGGCTTGTGCCATTCGGACGGCCAGCTCGGTGGTTGGGGTGGTGGCGTAGCCGATGTTCAGCACATCGAATCCCATGCCCATGAGTGTGCCGCAGACCACGTTCTTGACCATCTCGCCTGAGATGCGTCCGTCGCGTCCTACGACGATTTTCGTGGCCTCAGGGTTTCTGCGCTTGATGAGTGTGGCGTAGGCCGTTGTAAACTTGACGATGTCGAGTGAATTGAGTGTATCACCGGTTTGTCCGCCGATGGTACCGCGGATACCGGAGATGGATTTGATGAGTGTCATTTTAGTATGTATAAATAATCGTTATGCTTCTCGTTCGAAGGTGATGATGTAGTAGTATGGCCTGACGTTGCTCGATGCTGTGGCGTGGCCTTGTGTATGGGGCACGATGAGCCTCACCTTTGATATCTCGTCTTGCATCGACTTGGGGCGTCCTATATTGACGTAGGCCAGTGGCACAAGCCATCCTGCGGGCACTGATGCGCTGGAGTAGGCGAGTGTCATCATCCCGGAGGTGAAAGAGGCTGTGAAGGTGCCGCTTGAGCGCGTGACTCTCATCACATCGGGCTCGGATGCCATTATGTCAGTGTCGTTCCACAGGTAGAGCGAGTCGCCGATAATGTTGTACTCACGGAATCGGCAGCAGAGGTTGACTGATTCGCCGTCCTTGATCATCTCGCCGCACCCTTGTCGTACAATCTGCATGTAGACACCGCTCTTGTCGAGCTTGACGAACTCGTTGCGCTCGAGGTTGGTGGTCTTGCCTTGCTTGACGAACTGGTCTTCGGAGATGACGGTGATGCTGGAGTCGGCAATGAATTTGGAGATGGCGTTGCGCTCCTTCTCCTTCATGTCGCCATAGGTCTCGTAGTCGTTGCAACTGGCAAGCACTGCGATGGCGGCTATCATGACAAATAGAAACTTCTTCATATCGTGTGCAAAGTTAAGAAAAAGAATTGGTTTTGGCATGAATTTCATCGACAAAGACGGTTTTTTTTTGATTATTTTAAGTTTCCGTGCCGTTTTTGCCGTGATAATGCCTGCTATCCGTGTCTTTATCCAAGTTTGTCGGCGAAGGCCTCGATGGCCTGCTTCACCACTTTGACAGCCTCGTCGATGGTGCCTTCGATTCGTCCTCCCGATGCGTTCAGGTGTCCTCCGCCGTTGAAGAACTGCTGGGCCATGAGGTTGCAGGGGAAGTCGTCTACCGAGCGCAAGCTTACCCATACGATGTTGATCTTCTCCGTATCTTCTCGCAGTGAGATGGAGAGTTTGAGGCCTCTGATCTGCTGTGGGATGTTGACCAGTCCTTCGGCATCGCCCTTGATGAAGTTGAAACGCCGCTGCTCCTCACGGTTGATGGTGTAGTAGGCAGCGTGGCGTTCGGGTATGTAGACGAGTTTCTCGTACATCACGTAGCCCATCAGTCGGATGCGGCTCTCGGTGTAGTTGTGGTATACGTTTCGGTAGATTTTGTCCTTATCGATGTGCTTGGTGAGCAGTTCTCCGATGATGAAGTATATCTCGGGTCGGGTGCTGTTGAAGGTGAATCCTCCCGTGTCGGTCATCATGCCACAGTAGACGGGTATGGCGAAGTGCTTGTTCTGTCGTTCGAACATGCCCATCTGCCATACGATTCTGAACACCAGCTCGCAGGTGCTGCAGGCTTCGGTGTTGGAGATGGTGACTTCGGCGGGCACGTCGGGGCCGATGTGGTGATCGATGAGTATGCGCTTGCCCTTGGTGGCGAGCAGCGCGGTGGCCATCTCGTCAACGCGGCTGGGGGTGTTGAAGTCAAGGCATACCACCAGGTCGGCTATCTGGAAGAGCATGTCGCACTTTTCGCGATGCTTGTCGTAGCGTATGATTTTTTCCGTGTTGGGCATCCAGTGGAGGAAGTCGGGATACTGGTCGGGTACGATCACGGTGGGCTCCTTTCCCACTGACCGGAGGAACTCGGCGAAGCCCAGTGCCGATCCTATGGCATCGCCGTCTGGACTTCGGTGACAGGTGACGATGATGGTCTGTGAATTGGAAATCAGCTGGCTCATCTGGGCCAGCTGATCTGGTGTCATAATGTCTATGTTCATTAGAATAGTTTGTTCGGATAGATGCCTTCGTCGACGAGGCGCTTGATGCGGTCTACGGTGTCCTGACGATCGGCAGCATAGGTGACTCCGAACCACTTTGATGTGGTGTCGAGTACCTCGCAGGTAGCAGTGCCCTCGGTGATGAGCTTGTTGACCATCAGGGGGATAAAGAACTCGGCCTTCAGGTTCTCCATGTTCTTCGGATCGCTGAGGAACTCCTTGAAGTAGGCCTCGCTGTAGTCGAAATAGTCGGGGGTGAAGCCCCACATGTTCATCGACACGGGTACGTTCTCCTCCAGCGGTTGCCATTGTCCCTGCTCATCCTTGAATCGGATGGGCTCAGTGGCATTGCCGGCATTGGAGCCATCGGCAGCACAGCGGACGATCTCGGTACGCTCAACGACGTCTGTCAGATGGCGCTTCTCGTTGTAGGCGCATACGCCACGGGCTACTGTGCCGTTCTCCGAGAGGGTGTTGCACACGCGGAAGCCTACCATCGCATACTGGTTCTTGGCACCTTCGGGGAGATTGCTCAGATACTTGCCGATCTGCATGAAGGCATCGCGGCCGTAGAAGTCATCGCAGTTGATCACGCAGAAGGGCTCCTTGATCACGTCCTTACCCATGAGCACGGCGTGGTTGGTGCCCCAAGGCTTCTGTCGTCCCTCAGGCACTGAGAATCCTTCGGGCAGTGCATCGAGTGCCTGGAAGCAGAGTTCACAGGGAATCTGGCCCTCGTATTTAGAAAGAATCTGATTGCGGAACTGCTCCTCGAAATCCTTGCGGATGACCCATACGATCTTGCCGAATCCGGCTTGGATGGCATCGTAGATACTGTAGTCCATGATGGTCTCACCGTTTGGGCCCAGGCCGTCAAGCTGCTTCAGGCCTCCGTATCGGCTGCCCATACCTGCTGCGAGCAGGAAAAGAGTTGGTTTCATAAGCTATTATTTATTAAGTTAGGATAAAACTGAGTGCAAAGGTACAAAAAAACTTTTGATTCATGTACGTATTAACGCGCCTTAACACATTAGAATGGGTATCCGATGGCGAAATTGAGTGTATGGAGGTCGCTGGTGCGCTCTGTGTTGAAGAAATAGCGCGACACACCGTTGTCGCATGGCTGGTGGATGCAGAGTCCCCAGTCAAGTCGTACAACGAGGAATCCCAGATCATAACGCAGTCCCACGCCAGTGCCGATGGCTATGTCGTTGAACAGTCGTGAGGGCTTGAAGAGCATTTGGTCCATCCATTTCTTGTCTTCGTTGTATAGTTCTTCGGCTGTCACCTCAGCACCCATTTTGTTTATTAATTGTGCCGTGTACTCATAGTCATCCATCGAGCCGAAACTCAGGCTTCGCAGTCTCCACGTGTTTCCCATATCGAGGAAGATGGCTCCTTTCAGATTCCCCCAGATGGGGGCCCGGTATTCGAGGTTGGCCAGGAATTTCAGGTCACCGTTGCGCAGCAGATAGAACATCTGACGCTCATAATGGCCTTTGAGTCCCAAGTCGCTGAAGGCACCGGGGCCGATGTCACGCACCCTGAAGGCTCGAATACTATTAGGGCCACCCACGTAGAACTGCTCTGTGAGTGGCGACTCGATGCTGTTGCCATAGCAGAGGAGCACGCCGGCATTGATGTGCCCCACCAGCTTCGACTCAGTGCCCATCGACCAGGTCTTGGTAAAATCAGTCTCCAGGCGCACAAATTGGGCGTAGGGATTCTTGAAAAGCTTCTTCTCCGGCTCATTGAAGGGATGGCCGCAGATCTTGTCAAATACCGACACGAGATTGCCCGACTCCTCAATGGTGGTCTCCCAGCGGATAGGGTTGAGGTTGGTTGACGGACTTGTGTAGATATAGGTGTAGCGCATCTTGGGTATGAAGTAGTCGCCCATAGTTCGCTCCAGATAGGGATAACTTGCCACGAGCGAATCGTACTTCTCCGTGCTGGAGTTTTTGAACTGATAGTTGACAGTGAGTGGTGAGAACTCATGACGGCTGGTGGCGGTGGGTTGCCATCGGTAGGTCCATTCGCCTCCCACGACGTGCATCTTGTAGTAATCCGGTCGCCGTATGACATCGGTCGACACCTTGAGCAGGGTCGTTGGGGTAGAAAAGAAGCGGCGTCGACGGATGGGGCGCCCGTTCTTGTCACGGCGCACGCGATCGCTGTCGTAGAAAGGCGCGATGATGCGAGGGAACTCGATGCTGGCGTCGGCACCATATTGATAGGTGCTCATATTGGTGCCTCGGCCTCGCTGCCACTCGTAGGAGCCGTGCAGGTTGACATCGAGCTTTTCGGCTCCCCTGAATGCGTTGCGACGGGTGATACCTACTTTCAGCTCAGGTCCGAATCGGCCGTTGGTACGCCCGTTGAAGTTGGTCTCGATGTAGAAGTCGTAGGGCTTATCGAAAACGCAGTTGAGCGTCAGGTCGAGCGTATCGGTATCAGGACGTGGTGTGAACTGAAAGTCGGTGGTAGTGAATACTCCCGTAGCGTTGACATTGGCCGACGACTCCTGGAAATTGTCGTAGTTGAAGAGCTGGCGGGGCCGCATTCGGAGGTTCTTCAGAATGACACCAGGTCGGATGGGTGATTTCTCTCCATTGAACCTGATAGTGAGGTGTCGGCGCTTGATGCTGTCGGTAAGCTGTTCGCGTATGGATTTTCGGAAGTTGACACTGATGTTGCCGATGTGCCACTTCGAGAGTGCCTCCGGGGGCAGGCCTTCTGCCAGCTGGAGACGCAGGTGGGCTTTGTTCTCCACGATGGTCGTGTCTGAGAGATAGGAGGCATAGCTCGGTGCGTAATAGTAGTAGCCATTGTTGCGAAAGAGTGAGCTGATTCGGTTTCGCTCTCCTTCGAGTGATGAGAGGCTGAAGGCACTGCCGGGCTTGATGAGCGACTCGTTGGCAGTGGAGTCGATGAGTTGTTGCAGCGTATCGGGGAAGTTGACGTAGGCCACGCTGTCGAGTGTGTAGAGAGAGTCGAGGTGTACGGTATAGCGTATCTTGTTCTTCCTGGGATTCTTTTGGGGAACGATCTCGTAGGTGACGTCGCCTCGGAAATAGCCGTTGTTGCGCAGCACGCTTTTTGCCACCGATGAGCGCAGGCTTGGGTTCACCTGACTCATCAGCACAGGAGGATGCCCGAATGACTTGGTCATCCAGCGCGCGAAGCCCGAGTCCTTGCCTGAGAATCGGTTGTAGACCCACAGATGCCAGGACCAGGGCACGGTGTAGTAGCTGCTGCCGAAGAGCGAGCCGTTGGGTTTTGTGGCGAGTGCTGCCTCTATTTCCTCCTTGGTAGTTTCCAGATGGGGCCTGAAAGAGTCTGTGGGTTGCTCATCGGTATAGACTATAGGCTTGAGACCCGTGAACAGCTGATCGTCCTCAGGGATTCCCTTGGTCATCGAACAGGAGGCGAGGAGGAGCATCACTGACAGATGACAGATGACAGATGACAGATGATAAATATGCGTTAAGGGCTGCTTCATTGGTTCACCTCCTTTCGGATGCTGTCGTTAGTGTTGGTATGGCTGCGCTGGGGCTGGTTCTGTTCCTGTGGGCGTCGCATCATCATCGGTTGCTGTTCCTTCTTCCAGAAGGTGAAGATGTCCCAGAAACTCTGCAGCTTGCGACGCCACACGAAACCAGCGCCATATATGCTGGTGTAGCCCTCGAGCCAGTCGAACACGTTCTGCTGGTAATAGAGCTTGACGTTCTGCGTGGCATTCTGATTCAGGCGATATTCCATCGAAACATTGTCGAAGAACGACTGTGTCTGTCCTATGGCAGCATTGGCTCCCGAGGACACCTTGCCACCGAGTTCTATTTTCAGCCGGTTGTTGAAGAATCGCTTGGCGAACTTGAAAGAGTAGTCGGTATACATGTTACCCGTGGCATCGGTGGTATTGTCGATGCCAACACTCAGGTCGAGGGTCTTCAAGGCTGAGCCTGCGATATTGTTAATTTCACTCTGCAGGAAGGAACTCAGTGCCGAGTTCATCGAGAATCCGTTTGTGTCGCCGTTAGACAGATACATGCCTGTGGTGAGCATCGTTACGGCTACCTTGCCTCGCTCCTCGATGGTCATTGTGGCCAGTTCGCTATTGACATTATTGTCCTCAGGGGCCTCGATGGTGAACTGCAGTCCCATGTCCTTGAGGGTCTTGGTGATGATGACACCACAGTCGAAGGTCACGCTGCGCGTAGCACCACTCTCATCGCCCACGGTAGCCTTGGTACGCTCCGTAGCGGTGATGTTGAGTTTTGGATTCATCGGGTCGCCCGTAAACTCTACGTAGCTGCCGTCTTTGATGGTAAAGGTCTTCAGCGGGATGACGGGCAGCGAATACTTCATCTCGCCGCTGTTGAGCGTATAGCGTCCTTTCAGGTCGATTCCCTCTGCATTGTAGCGCATTCTCAGGTCACCACCACCCATCAGGTCTACGTAGTTGGTCTGCTCGGCATTGAGGTCGCAGACGATGTGGGCTCCTTCAGAGACACTGATCGTCAGGTCGACATCGAGTCCGGATGGTCTGGGGCGTGTGACAACGGTCTGCGTCGTATCGCTGAAATCAGTGAATTTCACCAGTTCATCCAGACGGTTGTCTTTAGAAAGAGGCGAGTCGAGCAGCATGTAGGTCATGTCCGTAGAGCCCAACACGTCAAGTCGTCCTCGCATTTGGAGCATGTCAAGTGGTCCTCGCATACGGGCAAAGAAGTTGACGAAGGCCTTTCCGAATGTAATCGACTTGGGCTCCTGGCGGGCATTGATGAGCTGCAGGTTTCTGGCTCGCATGCGCATGTCCATCGTGATGCGTTCGGTGTTGGTGAAGTCTATGTCGCCCATGATGTTCAGCGGTTCGTCATTGTTGGCATAGAGTCCGAAATTCTCCAGCAGCAGGTGAGAGCCCACGATACGTACAGGGTCGTTATCAAAGCGCATCCTCACGCCATAGGGAATACTGACCAGATAGGCCGAGTCGACGTATATCTCACCATCTACCAGCGGGTGGGAGGTGGTGCCCTTGATGGCCACGCTGCCTTCGCCGAAACCTTCGAGACCTACGATTTGATCGGGTATAAAGCCGTTGATGAGTGATAGTGGCATGCGCATCATGTCAAACTTGGCATCAATGTTGCCATTCTCATGATAGGTTCCTGAGAGTAGTCCGAATTCTTCATCATTGCTCAGCAGTCGGGCTTCGATGGCATGGGTCTCGTCCTCCTTCTGCAGATATACCAGCTCAGTGCTGATGTTGCCGATGGGCGATCCTTCGTAGGTCATGTTTTGCACTGCCATATCGGAAGCGATGGAGAATCGGCCTTCCTGATCTTGCAGGATGTGGTAGTCGCCATTCAGGTAGCCAGTGATGCGTGGCATGTAGGGCAGTACGCTGGTTACATCACCCAAGTTAATACGGTTGAGTGAGAGCGTCAGGTCTTGAAGCATTGTTGAGTCCTGGTTCTCGGTGTAGAGTTTCAAACCTGTCTTGTCATCGGCGATGAGGTCGATTTTTGCTTGTATCTTTTTGTTGCTGGCCAGAAAGATGAAGTTATCTTTATTCAGATTGAACTCCTTATATCCGATGGTAGGGCGGTTGGGCATCAGTCTGATTCTGAGTCCGTTGGATTCCATTTCTGCTGTGGCTCCGATGCGCACGCCCATTTGGTCTTCGGCATCGTAGTAGCGTATGCCTGCCAAGGCGCCGTGCTCGTGTATATGGCCGTCGATCAGTGCGTTGAATACAAACTGGGGATTTTTCTTGTTGTTGCGTACCTGTGCTTGGTAGGTGAGTTTGTCTCCCTTCTGGGTGAGCCTCAGTTTGATGGTATCGATACGCGTGCTGTCGTAGTTGAGCGAATAGAGGTATCCGTTACCGTTGATACCAGTTTCTGCAGAGGTCGTCAGGTCAAGTTGTGTCTCCTTGAAGTCGATGCCTGCCGTTCTGAGAAGAATGGCTACGGGATTCTCACGCTTGCTTTCCAGGTGCATCTTCATCGTGGGCAATATGGCCTTGATGGCTTTTTGGTTGATGACTTTGGCATCAAACTGCGCCATCACGGAGTCGGCAAGGGTGGTGGTGCGATGGAGCAACTGCTCGTATCCTCCCGAAGCATCAAGTTTCAGGATGAAGTCGCCACTCTGGGCTCTGACGTAAGTAGTGTCTTGATTTGTGTTCAGCAGCAGTCCGATATTGCCAGGATTGTAAGTCTTCTTTCCTGTAGTGACATATACATCACGCATCAGCCCGCTCAGGCGATGGCGCTGTTTCATATCCGAATCGATGTCCATACTGCCATGCATACCAACGGTGATTTGCTGGTCCATCAGGCGCATCTGATAGAGGTCTGCCTTGGAAAGGTCTGCTTTAACTGTACCTTGTATCTGCTTGGTACTGAGTAGCATGTCAACGTCCATCGAGCCGTTAAAAATGGGGTTGGAACCTGTGATTGTGGCTTGTGCACGTCCGTTTGCCAATACGGCACTGGCATTCAGATTGTCTAGATCCATGTGGCCGTATTTGAGCAACCCTACAGATACTTCTGCCGTCATTCGGCTACGGTTGGACAGAAAGTCAATGCCATAGCCTTTGGCCTTAATATCCGCCGTGAGGGTGTAAATGGAGTCTTTGGGCAGGAAGTGGTGAAGGTTGAGCTGTCGGATGTCGATTCCTGCATCGTAGCTCATTAGGTCAGGTTTCAGTTCGCCTTTGGCATCTGTAGGTATGAGCGAGTAGCCCTTCAGACGTATGTTGCCGTTGCCGTCGTGTGCAGTCAGGTCGGCTCCGTATTTGGTACCATCAGCGGTTAGTCGCCCGTTGAGGGTGAGGCCAACGGGTATCCGGTAGCTGCCACTCATCTTGGGGTCTGCGAGAGCTGTTATGAAGTTCAGGTCTCCGGTTTTGCCTTCTATCTGGAGTTCGGCCTTCATCCGGTTGATGTCTGTCACGTTTTCTGCAGTACCTTTCACACTGGCGTGCAGGGCTGTTGCCAGATTGATGTCTATTCCTGATATGTCGAGATGTCGCATATTGCCATTGACAGAGCCTCTGATAATCAACGGACGATTTGGGAAGTGCTCCATGAACTTCTGGGGCAGGTCGCCTTTTATTCTGAACAGGTCCTGCTTGCCCAGCTGAGCCATCAGTCGCAGCTTCATCCTACCAGGATTCTGCTCATCGAAAGCATTGAAGTCGATATCGGCCTCTGCCATGATGTTGGAATCGGGGGTTCGCAGCGTTATCTGAGGCATTTGTATGTTGTTGAAAGCAGAGTCGAGCTTCACTCCACCCGTGAGTTCCTTGATCTCTATGCCGCTCTTCTCCTTGAAACATACTTGACGGATGTGGAATGAGGTGTTTTGAGGCGTATAGCTAATGTTGTCAATCCCCAGTCGTAATTGATTGAGAGCCAGATGACTGAAGTCTATACCCGACAGTTCGGGCTGCGTGTGGTCATCATAGTTGAAACGGCCGTCATGCCAGTCGAGGCTTGCTACCTTATATATGCTCTTCCCCAAGTCGATATCTGCTTTCTTGGCAACTGCTCTGCCCATCCATGCAGTCACGCTGAGCGTATCGCCCGGCATACGGATATTCAGTAGTGATTTGCTGATAGTCAGGCTATCGGCATTGATTCTCCACTTGACGTCTGATTTGGTTGTGTCGACTGCTGCCGTATCGCTTAGGATGATATCCAAACGGGCATCTGCGAGACGCGCACCATTCACCTCAACCATCTCTCCCTCGAGATCGATGCCCTTCGATGAAAGCCATAGCTGACTGAGTTCTCCCTGTATGCGCAGGTCGCTGATGAATCCATCGGTATTGATACGTGCATTTTGCAGCGATAGTTCGTTGATGACGATACGTTTCTGAAACAGAGGCCATAACTGCACATCAGCCACCAGACGGCTCACATCTGCGATGGTGTCTTTCTGTTGGGGATGTAGTTCGTTGGGTTTGATGGCACGAAACTCTTCAATACCCAGATTCAACGGCCATTCCAGACGGACTCTGCCCACGCTGATATCCATGTCGGTCTTTTCCGAAACAATAGACGTCACCTTCTGGACCGCCCAGTTCTGAATGGGTGGACAATAGAGCAGTGCGGCAAGTATCAGTATCAGCAAAATGGGTGTCAATGCCGCCAGTATCACCCATTTCAAGGCTTTTCTCATCAGATTTCTCTGTGGATGACGGTACAAAAGTACAACAAAAGTTTGAAGATACAGAAAGGGGTGGGGGAGAATTTCGCATGGCTTGTGTATTTTTAACATCTTCGGCAGAAAATAAATGCCTATTTGTTTGGAAGATTAAGTTTTTATTCTTATCTTTGCAAACGAAAATGATAATAACTAACAACATTATTGTATGAGGAAAATGATAATTGTGGTCATTCTGATGGCGATAGCCATCGCTGGCCGAGGTTTTAATTACGACAGAGCCCGTGCAGAGGCACTCTTCTTATCTGACAAGATGGCTTACGAACTGAATCTGAGTTCACCGCAGTACGATGCCGTCTACGAAATCAATATGGACTATTTCCTGGGTGTTGGTAACCGACTCGATGTGTATGGCAACATATGGGATCAGCGCAACTATCAGATGCAGCGCGTGCTAACACCGATACAGTTCGATCAGTTCCAACGACTGCTCTATTTCTATCGACCATTGGCCTGGCGCGATGGACGCTGGCATTTCCGTGTATACAGTAGGTATGGCGATCGTCGGCACTTTTATCGTGGACGTCCTGGTGGCTATGCTAGCTATCGTGGTGGCCGTTACTACAGGCCCGGTGGGCGTCGTGCCGGACCACCAGCCAGAAGGGTAGGACCGAGTCCTCGTGACCGTCGTGTAGCACCAGCACCACGTAATAATTTCAGAGATAACAGGCCTGGAATTCGTGACCGTCGTATGGCACCACCAAGAAGCAACAACCTTCGCGGACCTGCTCCCAGACCCAATCAGGGGCGCGTGACTCGTAATGGAATGGTACAGCGTGTGGGAGGAACATCACGAACAACGGTGACTCGTCGACAGGCTCCTACACAGCAGAATTTCCGTGGAGGCACCCGTGGAGGTGACAATATGCGTCTGGATGGTAATCGCAGACCTCAGGTTAATGACGGTCGCCGTGGCAACCGTCAGCGTAATAGATAGGGCACGCAGTTGCGGATTTCAATGGGGATGGTTTCCACTTGGAGACCATCTTTTTTGATAAATAGGCTGACAATACAGGCTTTTGTGTTGAGAGGCTTATGCTGATCGAATATGAAGTTGCCGACACTATAGTAGATACGATGGTCTTGGTAGTCTTCTATAGTTTGAAGGGTATGGGTATGGTGACAGACAAGAAGGTCGGCTCCTGCACGTATAAGCCTGTGGGCTTCAAGACGTTGCCGAGGTGATGGCTGCAATGTGTGCTCACCGCCCCAATGAAGGCTCACAATGATGACTGCCGTCGAGTCAGCACTCCTGATGGCGGCTACACGAGCAAGTAATGTGTCCATTGGCTCCTGGCTGACACATGGTTTATCAGGCAGATAGGCGTAGTTCTCAAGGGCCAGGCGCAATGAGGGCACAAGCCATACATGTCGCGGATGTTCTGCCAGCAGTACAGGTTCGGATGCTTCTGCCATGTTTTCTCCTGCGCCAATAGGGACAATTCCAGCCTCAAGGATGTTGCGCCGGGTGTCCATCAATCCCTTGCGGCCTTGATCTATCGCGTGGTTGTTGGCCAGATTCAAGTGAGTGATACCGTGCAAGTGAAGACTATCGAGCCATTCCGGTTCAGCACGGAAGATGAAGAGCTTCTGGACGGGCGCATGAATCTTGGTGGCTGGGCACTCAAGATTGCCCACAACTACCTGGGCAGAACGAAACACGGAGTCGACCCCCTCAGAAAAGAGACGGCCGACTCCATGACGATCAATCACTCGACGTACTCCGCGATCAAGCAGAATGTCACCAGTGAGAACAACTGTGAGGGTGCTGTCCTTATCGCTCAATGGGACTGTCCCTCTGTGCTGCGATGGCTCCGCACAACAGGGGCAGTCCACATTAGTGATAAACAGGCTAACAGCCAGAGCTATAGAAAACCTCTTCATCTGGTTCTGGGGCTACTTTCAGTGGTACGATGATGGATTTCATCCACTCGGGCACACCCTTACGTGGGGTCTTTTTCAGCATTTGCTGCCATTCCTCATCCGTCAGGCGAGGTTCATCGATTGGCTGTATGAACTCACGATAGCTCAGCACGGCACCACGTGTCAGATAGAGATAGCCTCCAATCTCAACGATGACGAATATCTCATCGGCATTGCCAACGGCTTCGAAGAGAATAGATTTTTCCGGATTGTTGTCTGCATTGGCGGTATAGACATCTGCCACCAGGGCTACATTCTTATCGGCTCCCTGTACATCGTTCCAGCCCTGAAGGAACTGGTCTTTCTCACAGACCAGTTCAAGGGAGATGTTTTCGAATGTTGCACCGATGTACTCCAGTTGCTGATACTCCTCGTTGGAGAGCAGCTTGCCCTGCAATTCCTTCTGGCTAGCGCGCAACAGGAATTCGGCCTCTTCGTGAAGACGCTCAGTGGCTCTCTCGATTTTCTCTGTGAGCATGTTCTCCTGCTTGAGCAGTTTCTCGGTGTTCTTGAGCAGTTCGATGGCTTTCTGCCAGAAAGCCACATTGGGCTCCACATATCCCTTCAGAATTGGTTCTGGAATCTCATCACCACCACCACACTCTGCTCCTGCGGGCTGCTTGGCATAGAGGATAGCATCGTGCTTCAGTTCGGCCCACGAGGCGAGCATCGCATTCAGGTCCTTGCGGTCCCATTGGGTGTTGCCCATGAAATAGGGGAGACTGTCACCCTTGGCGCTCAGCTTTGTCAGGGCATTCATCCACTGTGTGGCAATCGTCTCCTGCCAGTCAATCTCGTCCATTCGTTTCTTCATCACCACCAGTGTGTCGCCGAGGGCTTTCCAGTCATTCTTCTCCTCCATGAGGCTACGCTCGGCAGCGGTGACGTCCATCGCTGCGAAGAAGTCAAGGCCCTTGGGGGTGGCGCGCTTGGTTGGCTTGTTGTCATAATCGACCATCTTCAGCAGCACTTCGCCATCGGGCTGGTAGCGCTGTGGCATCACACAGATTTTATTGTGGCTGGTACGCTCGAAGGCAGGACGGATACGCGTCTGTTCATTGCCAATCTTCTCGAGTCGGGCCTTGATCTTGCCCAGCTCGGCATCGTTGTGCAACAGGTCTTCCATCTTCATGTTGGTTTTCGCCACTTCGGCCATCACTTGAGGCAGGCTCAGGTTGTCAGGTTTGCCCATCAGGAAGGTGATGAAGCGGTTCATCTTGTCATACTTCTTCATCAGTTCCTTGTCTGATTTCAAGGCGTAGGCCATCATGACGGCCTGCTGCACCTCTTCCTGGTGGTTCATGCCGAAGGGTACGGTCTGTAGCCACATCATGCCTCGGAAGAAGCGTTGTAGTTTCTCTGTGCGACTGTAGTGGCCTCTCGGACGGAATAGACTGTAAGGGAATTGAATATCTTCGTAATCTTTCATGAAACGGTTCATGGATTCTGTAGCTGCCATGACGTGCTCTACCTCCTCGATGACCACACTGCCAGGCTCAGGGTCGCTGATGTATTTGTCGGTGAAGAGTTTATAGGCGATGTTGTAGAAGTCTGCATTGTGCTTGGCGGTCTTCTCTACGAGCTCATCGGCACCGGCCCATCGATACATATTGTACGACAGGTCGTACATGCCACGTGTGAAATCAATCATCAACTGGCACAGTCTCTGCTCCTCCAGTTCTCGTAGCATGCAATCGAAATAGAGGTGGAAGAGCTGCAGGTAGAGATCGGTGGTGACGAAGCTGGGAAATCCTGCATAGTCATTTCGCTCATAGACGTGGAAGAGCTGTTGGTGGTTGGCGGGCACGATGCCGAAGCCATCTTTGGCCAGCTGCTGGCAGAGCAGTGAATCGTACTCTTTGATCTGGGTGGGGTTGATGATGTTCTGCACATTCACCTTCAGCCCTTCTCCAGGAGTGAAGTTCTGCTTCCGTAGTTCGTCCTCACGCGCCTTCAGCCGCTTCATGAAATCAAGTTCCTGCTGAGTGTATTTCAGCAGTTTGCCTTCTTCGATTGTGCGGTAGAAGGCATGTTCCCACGTCTCATTTTCTTTTTCATTGATTTTCACCTCCATTTTCTCGCTGAGGACATAAGTCAGTGAGTCGTACCAGGTGGTGCTACCGTAGATTGAGCGCAGGTAGGAATCCTCGAAAGGATAACCCTGCAGGGCGGCAGGAGCATTTCGGAGCACTCGGAGATCACCGAGACACAATCCGCTGACATCCATGTCGTAATCAATACTGTCGCGCAGCTGCTCCACATTGATCTGTGATACAGGTATCTGCACGGCTGTCATCTGTTTCTGGCTGCAGGCAGTTGATATGGCTGCCACACTCAGCAATACAAAGGTCTTTGCTTTCATTGGCTAAAGTATTTAAGTGCTGTTGATTTGTCTGTTCCTTTGACGATGAAGTGGTCAAACTCCATGCCAAATCCGCTCCATCGGTAATCTGTCACGACGTAGAGACTGTCGGTTGTGGATTCCAGGGCTCGGATACGGCCATCGATAAATCGGAAATCTTCCAGAGTGCCACCCAGGCGCGAGCCTAACCACAGCGGGCGGGCTTTGCCGTTCACCTGCTTGAAGATAAACAGCCGGCGCGCTTTTTCTGGATAGAATCGGGTGGACTTGACGACCCCCACCATTGCGTCTTCACTGCCATCACCATCCACATCGCCTGTCTGAAACTGATACACAGGGTAGGGTAGCCGCCAGTCGTTCACCCAGTAGAGGCTGTCATTCTCCTTGCGGAGATTGAAAGTCTGGGCCAGGGCTGCAAGATTGAGCAGGCATGTTGTGAGAAGGATGGTGGTTCTTAGTTGCATAGTGGTTGATGGGTGGTTCTTATGGTGCAAGTGCTCTCCAGAGATTGTCATCGGGTATGGGCGCTTCGATGCTGATGGGCTCTTTCGAAACGGGATGGATGAACTCCACACGGCGTGCCATCAGCGAGATGGAACCATCAGGGTTGCTGCGCTGGGCACCGTATTTCAGATCGCCTTTGATAGGACAGCCCATAGCGGCCAGCTGGCAGCGTATCTGGTGGTGACGGCCTGTCAGCAGTTGCACCTCCAGCAGGGTATAGTTGTCACTGTGGCCGATGGTGCGATATTTCAGGATGGCCTTCTTGGAATGGGGCTTCTCCGACTGATAGGCGTACGACTTGTTCTGCTTCTCATTGCGCACCAGCCAGTTCTCAAGCGTACCTTCTGGCTGCCGAGGGGCGTTCTTTACGATTGCCCAGTAGGTCTTGTGTACCTCGCCTTCGGCAAACATCTTGTTCAGCCGGGTGAGGGCCTTCGAGGTGCGGGCAAACACCACGAGCCCTGATACGGGGCGGTCCAGGCGATGCACCACGCCCAGGAATACGGCCCCTGGCTTCGCATATCGGTCCTTGATGTAGTCTTTTAACATATCAGAGAGGGGGCGATCGCCAGTTTTGTCTCCCTGTACGATCTCCCCGCTCTGTTTATTGACGACGATAATATGGTTGTCCTCGTAGACGACTTCCATCTATAAACCGATTTACATATTCATGCCGCCGTCCACCTGAATCACCTGACCACTGACATAGCTCGACATGTCTGAGGCAAGGAAGGTGGCCACGTTGGCAATATCTTCCACCTGACCGCCGCGGCGCAGAGGTATCTTCTGTATCCACTCCTTGCGGATATCATCGGGCAGAGCCTGAGTCATGGCTGTATCGATGAAACCGGGAGCGATGGCGTTGGCACGGATACCCTTGGGGCCCATCTCCTGTCCGATACTCTTTGCCAGGGCTATGAGGCCAGCCTTCGAGGCGGCATAGTTGGCCTGACCGGCATTACCGTGCACACCTACCACAGAGGCCATGTTGATGATGCTTCCACCACGCTGGCGCATCATCACGGGTACGCAGGCATGGATGAAGTTGAAGGCCGATTTCAGGTTCACGGCGATCACGGCATCCCACTGTTGCTCCGTCATGCGCAGCATCAGACCGTCTTTTGTAATACCGGCATTGTTCACCAGTATGTCGATGCTTCCGAATTCCTCCTTCACGGCCTTTACCACTTCCTCCGTCTGTGCGAAGTCTGCAGCGTTCGAGGCATAGCTCTTAGCCTTCACACCCTTGGCTGCGATTTCCTTCTCGGTCTCCTCGTTTACTTCGAGGTCGGTGAATGCAATGTTAGCGCCTTCTTCGGCAAACTTCAGTGCGATAGCTTTTCCGATACCGCGTGCTGCACCAGTGATCAGCGCAGTCTTACCAGTTAATAATCCCATTAATTTCTATAGTTTGATGATAATAATCTCTCTTTTGAGGCCTAAGCTTCGCTTGGTGTGCAAATACTTTCAAGGCCTGTGCTTACCAAGGGCACCATACACGAACTTGGCCACCTGAGGCTTGGTGTCTTCCTCCTTCATGCCATGACCTATGCGGCCATAGATGTAAGGAACCTCAAGACCCTTAATGCAGTAATGCGTGATGTCGGCCACGAGGTCAACATTATCTATATCAAACTCGCCATCCTCCTTACCCTCGGTAAACACCTTGCGAAACAGCTCCACCTCAGCATCGTCGAAATGCTTGCGGACCTTCTCGACCATCCAGATGTTACGGAAGAACTCGGCACGAAGGTTGCCGTTGCGCACCACCGTCTCGCGTATCATGCTCAGGTGCATGTATATCAGCTCGATGATCTTGTCCTGCGGGCGGATTTTACGCGCAGCCACCTCGTCCAACTTGTCGCTCAGCCGCTCCAGCTCCGACTCGATCACTGCATAATAAATATCCTCCTTAGACTTAAAATAGGTGTAAAGCGTGCGGCGCCCCTTGCCCGAAGCCTGAGCAATGTCGTTCATCGTCGTGTTTTCCAGCCCGTTTTTAGCAAACAGCTGGCGTGCCACGTCGACCAATTTCTGTCGTGTCTTGGATATGGACATAGTCGTAACCTATTTTACAATATGTATTGCACAATGCAAATACCATGTGCAAAATTAAGAAATACCTTTGATTTGGCCAAATTTTTGTACGAAAAATGTAATAAAATACCTAATTTTTACAATTTCTTTCAAAAACATTTGGCTATATCGAGAAAAATGAGTACCTTTGCACCCGATTTCAGAAAACATCGCGGAGTGGAGCAGTTGGTAGCTCGCCAGGCTCATAACCTGGAGGTCGCATGTTCGAGTCCTGCCTCCGCAACCATGACTGGGTAACAAACTCAAAACGAGTAAGTTGCCCAGTCTTTCGTTTTCAAGTGGGACGAAATCGGGAATTTCTCTGTTGTAGCCAGAAGGAACGGGTGCTAACTTTTCTGCAAAGTTAAGTAGCCTTCTCATCCCCGTGAGTGGCCTACTCATTCTCGTGAGTAGCCTTCTCATTCTCGTGAGTAGCCTTCTCACAGGTGTGGGTTATAGGTGTGGCTTATATATATAATAAGGGAAATGAAAAATTACGTGTCCTACGCGTCCTATGTGTCCTTGGCGGCTGGACGGGTAGGACGCGTAGGACACATAATGTCCTGTTTCCCTAATCATATACGCGCGCGTCAAAGGGGTGACGCATCACTGAGGTGGGAAGACCCTCATGCTGCTTCTCAAGGAGGACCGTCTTTTGGGCAATCAGCCATGGCTTTTCGAGCAAGTCAATAGGGTTTCGTTCAGAAA
>ODAI011713241.1_pt1 | contig 28629 bp, 25 predicted proteins | sample 1539321 | NCBI WGS metagenome assembly ODAI01 (sample SAMN02144231, study PRJEB22623) | gut metagenome | biome: sheep rumen | host: Ovis aries | place: New Zealand
CAGAACCGTCGTGTGCAGGTGACCAGTTCTTCCAGTCCTCGATGATGTAGTACTCTACCAGAGGATTCTGAGACCAGCCGTAGATACAGATTCTGGAGTTACCGGATGAACCTGCATACCAGCTGCAGTCATAATCGCAATAGAAATTACCATAATTCTTATATGTCTTAGGATTGTTCAGACCCCAGTAAAGGCCGCGGCGAGCCAGGAAGTTACCTCTTGAGTTATTGGGGCCGCACTTCCATGACGTGCTGAAGCCGCCGTCATTATCGTGTAATGTCATTGTAGACGAATTGGGAGTATCTGCCTGCCAGATCTCGTGGTGGTAGTCATTGTACCAGCCAACTTCCTGTGTGTGCGAAGGGCTTGTTGTCAGTACCTTAGCAGCCGAAACAGTTATGACCGATCTGGTAATCATAGGTGCAGCAGGTGCTGCGATCATCATACCTGCGATAAGGGCACTTATCGCACGCTTTGGAACAAAGTTCTTCATAAGCAATTTCCTCTCTTTCATTTAAAGTTTCTGTAATAAAAAGAACTAATGATATAAATGATACATTGGTAACCTTTACCATTTCAGATAATAGCTCAGGTTCCATATCATTTGATTATATTTTATAATTTTTTAGTCATTGAATCTAATCAATTTTTGCTGACTCTATTTATGAAATCACCATTTTTTGCGATTTTAGACTAACTTCAGAATTTGTATTCTTATTTTATTTATTATTTTTATATAACATCAACTCATATCCCAGAAACAGCTCACACTTGTAAAACCCCTATTTTGCTGGATTTTAAATTGTTTATTCAATACATTTCACATACTGTTCCTTTTGTCCCGAACCCAATAGATCATTTAGCAATATTAAAATTACAACATTTTTTGCGATTATTTTTGCAAAGTTGCAATTTGTACATCTTATACAAAGAATGATTTACTTATTCGTCACTCGTAGCCTTGTTTTTTATACCAGTTCCTCAAAACGTTATATATACTATAATTATAGAACAATAACGCAGAATGCCTCTCAACCTCTCTTTATAAAAATTAACCTGATATCACAATATTTGATTATTATTTTACAACAATTAAATATATTTTATGATTTTTACTAAAGAAAATTCAATATTTCAGGTGCTCAACCCCTTGATTTTATTAATATGTTGTGCTATAATAATTTATAGTAAAAGAGTTGGTAAAGCTTCAGGGAAATTAATCACTTATGTAGACATTCCAACAAATTGGGGCGGCCGTCTCCTCCTTCGGCTGTAAACTAAACTACCTGATCCATTCAAATTACCACGAAATGACAGCGCTGTCGATTTTATCCCGATAGCGCTGTTGTTTTTTATATCACCCGCACAAAAAACAGCCGCCCTATCTTTCAGGACGGCTGTTATACGTTTATTATCTATCGTACAGATCTTGTAACTGTTACACGCGAACCTGTACCAAGCAGGTCATCTATTATCACCTGTCCCACACTGACAGGGAGATGTACCTCCGCTGCCTTAATAGCTGCCGTACATTCAAATATCATATCTTTCGGTATCGGTTCAGCCGTTTTTACAGGAACCGGTCTGCCCTCTGCAGATATAACCGTAGTCGTAACAGTGCGGGCAGGATGAGCTATCTCACTCTCTGCATATATCTCTCCCCTCTTGCAGTTATTTCCGCTGACAGATATAACTTTATCGCCCTCAACTTCAACAGTAAGTTCACAGCCCATGGGACAGTTTATACAGGTAAGTATCCTGGTCATGGCTCACACCTCCTCTATAGCCGCCGTGATGTCACAGCTGACACCCTCCAGCTTTTCTTTTTTTATTATGATATCCAGCATCTCACTAGGCACCAGTATACGGCTCTTACGGCGGATAAGTTCCTCATCCCCGGCTTTTATAACTATCGAACGATCCTTGAATACTCCGGTCACCCTGAATCTTATATGGACATCACCGAGCAGATCCGAAGTGTGTATCTCCGCAGGTACTGTATATCTCACGCCGTTCTGTGGTATCACCTTTACAGCGGTTGTGCTGTCCGCAGTACAGCCGCGCTTTACAAATGCCGCCGCACTTGCTCCTGCCCTTGCGGATTCTTCGGAAACAAAGTCCACCAGGTCATGAACGTGCAGCACGTTGCCGCAGGCGAATACACCGTCGATATCAGTTTCCAGACCCTCATCCACCACAGGACCGTTCGTCCTCGGGTCAATGCCTACACCGCAATTTTTAGAAAGCTCATTTTCGGGAATAAGTCCGCAGCTGAGAAGCAGCGTATCACAGGGGTACAGTTTCTCTGTTCCCGGTATAGGCGTATTTTTACCGTCTACCTCAGCTATCACTACTCCTTCAAGCTTTTCCTTGCCCCTGATATCCACTACAGTATGACTAAGGAGCAGCGGTATCCCGTAGTCCTCCAGACACTGTACTATATTTCTTTTAAGTCCGCTGGAATAAGGCATAAGCTCAGCCACTGCCGCCACATGAGCGCCTTCCAGTGTCATTCTTCGTGCCATGATAAGACCGATGTCTCCCGACCCCAGGATAACAACTTCTTTACCCGGTACATAGCCCTCACAGTTCACAAGCTTCTGAGCTGTACCTGCAGTATATACACCCTGCGGTCTGAAACCCGGAATATTCAGTGCTCCTCGCGGACGCTCACGGCAACCCATAGCAAGTATAACCGCCTTGGCACGTATCTCCTCAACACCGCGTTTACGGCTCATAACAGTAACTACCCTGTCCTTTGATATATCAAGTACCATAGTATCTGTTTCATAGGGTATGTTCATAGCACGTACCATCTCTGCATATCTCTCGGCATATTCAGGTCCCGTCAGTTCCTCCTTGAAAGTGTGCAGACCGAATCCGTTGTGTATGCACTGATTAAGGATACCTCCCAGTTCACTGTCACGCTCGAATATAATGATATTCTCCATGCCGTTCTCTCTTGCAGAAACAGCAGCAGCCATTCCCGCAGGACCGCCGCCGACAATAACGATATCGAATTCGCGCATACTCACACACCTCCGTTCTTTCTGACATCGCCAATACTGCAGCCCAGTTTTTCGGACAGCAGTAATATGGTCTTAGGTGAGCAGAAGCCCGCCTGACAGCGTCCCATCCCGGCTCTGGTACGGCGTTTCACTCCATCAAGGGTAGTTGCCCCGAGGGGTCTGTTTATCGCATCAAGTATCTCGCCCTCTGTAACAGTTTCGCATCTGCATACCACATTACCGTACGCCGGTTCCTTCTCGATCAGGGCATTCTGTTCTTCTCTGCTGAGTGAAGCAAAGTGGACCACGCCTTTTCTCGTATCAATATGATCTGCCTTTGGTTTCAAGTCCATATTTTTGGATAGCATTTTTCTCAGCATCTCAGCTATGGCAGGCGCACTGGTAAGTCCCGGAGATTCTATCCCCGCTGCATTAAAGAAATTCGGTGCAGCTTCTTCTATGATGAAATCATGCGTATCACCAACAGCACGCAGACCTGTAAAGCTGGTTATCACCTGATTGAAAGGCAGCCCCTCCACAGAAAGCGCACCCTTCGCCCTGACCTCAGCTAAACCCGTTGCTGTTGTGGCAGTATTTTCCTTATCGTCGATATTTTCAGCTGTCGGACCCACAAGCAGATTACCGTGAACAGTCGGTGTTACAAGTATGCCCTTGCCCATCTTTGTGGGCAGCTGGAAGACTGTATGAGATACAGTACCTCCCACCGACTTATCCATTAGCATATACTCGCCTTTTCTCGGTGTTATGGTGAAATGCTTATCAGATATCATATCATTAACTGCATCAGCATATACTCCCGCACAGTTGAATACAGCGCGTGTATCAAACTCCCCTTTATCGGTAATCACCCTGTATCCGCCATCAGTTTTTTCTATGCCTGTGACTATGGTGGAAAGCTTGAATTCAGCACCGTTTGCTAATGCGTTTTCAGCAAACGCAAGCGTCATCTCGAAGGGACAGACTATACCTGAGGTAGGGGCAAATAAAGCATATCTCACCTCCGCCGAAAGCCTTGGTTCACGCTCTCTCGCCTGATCTCCCGTCAGTATCTCCAATCCCTCGACTCCGTTCTTTCTGCCCTTTTCCAGAAGCTTTTCAAGATCGGGTAACTGTGCTTCATCAAAGCATAGCACCATAGCGCCGTTCTGCCTGAAAGCAAAGTCCAGTTTATTGTACAGCTCACGTATCATGGCATTTCCGCGCACGTTCAGTTCCGCTTTAAGAGTACCCGGTTCAGCATCAAATCCTGCATGGACAATAGCACTGTTCGCTTTGCTTGTACCTTCACATACGTCGCTCTCCTTATCGATAACGCAAACATCAAGATCGAACTTTTCAAGTTCAGCCGCCGCAGCACAGCCTGTCACTCCACCGCCAATAATTATAACATCGTACATCATATCACCTGCTTTTTATATACTTGTTAAATAATAAACAATTTGTTATCGAATTGCTAAATAAATTGTAGCACATTTGCACGATTCTGTCAAGTTCGGTATACCTCATCAGATATTAATACTCTTATACATTATTATATGCACATTCTTTCAGATAAATTGAGAGTAGTTCTCAAATGTAAACAAAATGTAAAACACAGCAGATAATCGTTGACAAGGCAGTTTCGGTGTGATATAATACAAAATTGAAATTAACTCTCATTTTAATAAAGGAGGTATATAAGTGGCAAAGTACAACACCGTACAGCGCGGCGAATTGCTTGAATTTATGGCAAAGCACAGAACTACTGCTTTCACTGTCAAAGAGATAGCAGATATGATGCGTACTGACAGCGATATCCCAAAGCCGCCCGGAGAAAGCACTGTATACCGCCTTATAAAAGAGCTTGTCGAGAGTGGTGAAGTAAAGCGTACCGTCCGCGGCAACAGCCGTACATTCGTCTATCAGCTTACAGACGGTGAAAGCTGCCACCACCACCTGCATATGAAATGCGTTTCCTGCGGAAAGCTTTATCATATGGACGATGAATCCTCCCGTGTCCTTGTGGAAAGGATATTGCAGGAGGACAGCTTCGAGATCGACAGCAGCGCAGTTCTGCCGGGAAAATGCGGCGGCTGCCGCGGCACGAAATGAGGATTCAGGTACAGCCTTAAAATCAACAGACATATAACCGTCGGAGGTATCATAATGTTAAAAAGAATTGCAGTGATAGGTGTCTGCGCAGCTATGCTCGGACTTACTGCCTGCGGCGGCTTCGCTTCCGCACAGAATAAGGATAACGGCAAGCTGAGCGTTGTATGCACTACCTTCAGCTGCTACGACTGGACAAGAGAGATAATGGGAGATCATGCTGATGAAATTCAGCTCACATATCTTCTTGAAAACGGCGCTGATCTTCACAGCTACCAGCCAACAGCCGCAGATATGGTGACCATATCCGACTGCGATGTGTTCGTATACATAGGCGGTGAATCCGAAGGATGGGCAGATGATGCACTTAAAGAAGCTTCCAATAAGGATATGAAAGTACTGAAGCTCATTGATAACCATGACCTTTCCGCTAAAGAAGAGGAAGTCAAGGAGGGTATGCAGACCGATGAGGAGGAAACGGATGAGCACGAGCATTCCGAAGCCCCCGAATATGATGAGCACATCTGGCTGTCACCCAAAAACGCCAAGATACTCTGCAATAGTATAGCCGATACCCTATGCGAAGCTGACCCCGATAATTCCGATGATTACAAGGCAAACCTCGCCGCGTATGAGGATAAGCTCGATAAGCTGGATTCCGATTTTGAGCAGACAGTATCAGAAGCAAAGATCAGGACAGTTATCTTCGGTGACAGATTCCCTTTCAGATATCTTTGCGATGATTACGGACTTGATTACTATGCAGCTTTTGTTGGCTGCTCAGCTGAAACAGAAGCATCATTTGAAACAATAGCATTCCTTGCAGGTAAGACCGATGAACTGGGTATAGATACTATATTCACCATTGAAAATTCCGACGGCAAGGTAGCTCAGGCTATAATAAACAGCACCGAGAAAAAGGATATGACTACCGCGGTGCTGGATTCACTTCAGTCCGCAGACAAAACACAGATCGCGGACGGAGCTACATATATCTCCCTTATGGAGAAAAACTGTGAAACTTTAAGAACAGCACTGAGTTAAAATACTAACAGTACAAAAAATGACCCTTGTCTGTAATATCGGCAAGGGTCTAATGATGACGGAGAATAATTATGGGCAAGCAGATAGAATGTAAAAACTGCACACTTGGATATGAGGGCGTACCCGTGACAGAAGGCATAAACTTTACTGTCAGCAGCGGTGATTACCTCTGTATACTGGGCGAAAACGGCTCAGGCAAAAGCACACTGATAAAATCACTGCTGGGACTTAGACCCGTGATGAGCGGCAGTATAGATTGGCTTGAAGTCAAACACAGTGAGATAGGGTACCTTCCCCAGCAGACCCTTGTTCAGAGGGATTTTCCGGCTTCGGTAAAAGAGATAATCGTGTCGGGCGCTATGACTAAAGGTAAATTTCGCCCCTTCTGTACAAAAGCAGACAAAGAACGTGCCACGAAAGCCATGGAAAGACTTGGTATAACCGACCTGGAAAAGCACTGCTACCGCGAACTTTCAGGAGGTCAGCAGCAGAGAGTTCTTCTGGCACGCGCACTTTGTGCAGCAGATAAGGTACTTCTTCTCGATGAGCCTGTGACAGGTCTTGACCCCAAGGCGCAGAACGATCTGTATGAACTGATAGCAAAGCTAAACGCAGGTGGTATGAGTATGATAATGGTATCCCACGATATACACGCAGCCGTGAGATATGCAAGCCACATCCTGCATATCGGCAGTAAAAAACAACTGTTTTTCGGCACCAAGGAAGATTATGTAAACAGTAAGCTCGGACAGAGCTTTATCAATTCGGAGGAGGCAGAGCACGATGACTGAGATGATCGACACCCTGCAAAAATACTTTCAGTTTGAATTTGTCAGGTACGCCCTCATCGTCGGACTGCTGATAGCGCTGTGTTCTTCATTGTTGGGCGTGACCCTTGTACTGAAACGTTTCTCGTTCATAGGCGACGGTCTGTCCCACGTAGCATTCGGGGCTATGTCTGTTTCAACAGTATTGTCCGTGACCCTGAAACAGGCTTCCCACGGTGAGAGTGCATTTGCAAAATTTCTGCAGGATACCAACGGCATGGTGATAATACTACCCGTGACCCTGCTGGCGGCTGTGCTGCTGCTGCGAACAGGTCAGAATACAAAGATCAAAGGCGATGCCGCAATAGCCATGATATCCGTCAGCTCCCTGGCACTGGGATATATGCTGATGAACAGATTTCCGGGCTCTGCAAATGTGACCGGTGATGTATGCTCAACGCTTTTCGGCTCAACATCCATACTCACGCTTACAGGCGGCAAGGTACTGCTCTCTGCCATACTGGCAGCCGTAGTTCTCGCTGTATTCATAATATTCTATAACCGTATATTCTCCGTCACCTTTGACGAAAGCTTCGCCAAGGCAAGCGGTGTAAGATCTGACGGCTACAATCTGCTCATAGCAGTTATAACAGCTATGATAATAGTGCTCGCGATGAACCTCGTCGGTTCGCTGCTGATATCAGCATTGATAATCTTCCCCGCGCTTTCAGCCATGAGGCTTTTCAAAAGCTTCAAAAGCGTGGTGATATGTTCAGCCGTGATATCAGTGATATGTGCAGGAGTCGGAATCATAGTTTCCATACTGTTCTCTACGCCTGTGGGTTCAACGATAGTAACAGCGGATATAGCGGTATTCCTGATATTCAGCTTTATCGCAGCCATTACAAAACGCAATTGATACCGGAGGGACTATACTTGAAAAAAACAGCATTGATAATTATCGCAGCTTTGATGCTGACAGGCTGCGGAGATACTTCCAATGTCGATAAGATCATAGAAGAAAAAGAAAAATCAAAAGAAACAGAAGTTTCACTTTCCCCTGCTGACGAGGCAATAGCAGCCGAAGCAGAAAAAGCAGTAAGCAGACAGCAGGAGATGTTAACAACTTCTCAGCCGCCGGCGGCTTTTATTCCCGATGAAAATGAACTGAAAAACGGCGATATCGACCTGGATCTCACAGGGCTGAATGCTAATATGCTATATGCTGAGGTATTCCAGATCACAGGCGATCCTGAAAAATATCAGGGCAAGACCATACGTACAAGCGGTACCTTCAACTATATGATGGATGACGGCACTGAGTATTTTGCCGTATTCATGGCAGATGCAGCCGCCTGCTGCCAGCAGGGTCTTGAATTCCGCACCGCCGACGACCTCAAATACCCCGATGACTACCCCGAAATAGGAACTCCCATTGTAGTAACAGGCACATTCAACAGCTACAAAGAAGGCGTATACACTTACTGCGAAATAAAAGACGCAACATTTGAATTAGCAGAATAATAAAAAGAAAAGGTATCCTCGTGGACACCTTTTCTTTTTTGTAAAAAAAAGCCCCCAGTATTCCGGGGACTAATTAACTAAATTAAAAACAGATTTAACCGTTACCTTTCACCTTAACTGAAAGCAAACTCAGATCTGTGATATTTACAAAACCATCACTGTTGATATCAGCAGCATCAGTGTCAATGATTTTATCTCCTTTGATGTGTGCAGCTAAAGCAGCAACATCAACTACATTGATCACATTATCTCCATTGATATCGCCCTTCTCGGAAACCTCAGCAACAAATACGGCTCTCTCTGTTTCCTCAACGAGTTCAGGCTTAACTTCTACGACTGTTGAACAAACCCGCGCATCCTCATCAGTAAGTACAGGCGCAGCATATGCAGATACAACAGCAGAACCCATGCAAACAACAGCGCTCATAATACCTGCGATCTTCTTAACAAAACCGTTCATTCCGCATACCTCCGTTCAATATCCACCCTAGTCATTAATTTATTTAACTAAAGAATGTTTCAAAAAAACCGTACCGCTTTTTTTACCGATACGTCTCTTTTATTTGTTATCTGTATAATAGCACAATCCAACAAGAATGTCAACAGTTTGGTTTATACTTTGTATCAATTTACATAGGATGACAGATATTAACCGACATTCATTGTACATTTCGTAAATTCGATTTATTTCGGGGAATTTGGATATATATGTAAACACAGACAATATTCAGTAAATCATTTAACTCCACTGTTTTTCACCGCTGTATGATAATAAATGAACAAACCAAAAACAGATGACCTATTTGCCTGCCATAAACAGGACCACTTCCGTTCACACAGAAGTGGTCCTGCCTCAGATTTCCATGATATACGCCCTGCAGGGAGCACCGTCGCTTCCGCCAAGACAAAGTGGTGCAGCACTGAGAAAGTACTCTCCTTCAGCCACTCCCTCAAGTCTTATACCTTCAAGAAGTATGACCTCAGCGCCAAGAAGTATAAGATGGACCTCCATAGGCGCATCCTCCGGACCAACGGTCTGGCTCTCATTACCGATAAGCTTCAACCCAGCCTCTGCAAATACCCTCGCAGCATCAGCAGTCACCGTACATCTTCCGCCGATCAGCAGACGCTCACAGCAGCCCGATTTTTTCAACATCGTTTTCGCATCATCAGCCTTCACATCACCCTCATGACGACATACAAAGCATTTACCAACAAAGCATTCAAGCGGCATCTCGTCGATCTTGCGTCCATCATTGATAAAATGATACGGTGCATCTACATGAGTACCGTTGTGAGCACACATAGATATCTCTGTAAGATTACACACATCCCCATTATCTATACTCATCGGTGTTTTTCTTATCGGCTGAGGATCTCCCGGGAAAACACTGCATCCAAATACCTCCTGGGAAATATCGATTATTCTCTTTCTCATAATGACCTCCTGTTATACGATCTATTGACCGGATGCACATCCGGTACCATTTACCATATTCTGACAGCATTTTTTACACACCTAAAGCTAAAAATCGTTTTAGCGGAACATCCCTTTATGCATAATACACCGGATTAATACTTTCCACAGTCTGTGTTTATACAACATTCACATTTAGTATAACTTAAATTCATATTGCACTGCCAAATCTCATCAAAAATCGCATTTCCATTATTTTCCTCCTAATTTTACAGAGAACGGTTAAGATGCCACGAAATAATAAAATGCTTTGTGCAAATCGCACATTGATTTAAATTGCATTATTAAGAGTGTAATTAATTGTCATATATCACGAAATAATCTCTTAACATTTGCACTATAAGACCCTTTCACATCAATAATTACCATAATTTTCCACTACTTTTTAACCGAAAAGGTTAACGACTGTTTCAATTTCCAAATGCTTTGTGCATTTTGTATAGGCTTAATATATTCCAACATCCTATGAAAATTATTTTTAAACTGAATATAATATAAAATTCACAATTTTCAGCCAACTGATTATGACCGTTATTTTGTATTGGAAAAATTATATACGATTAAGAAAGATTTGTCAAGAAAAAAATTTTTCATAACTCCGCAAAATTAAAAAAATCTATTGACGTATAACCATTTTACTGATATAATTATATTAAGAATATGTAATTTACTGCAGATCCCATGTTTATTTACATTCGGGATCATAGTTTTATAAGGAGATGCGCTCGATGGCTAATGAGAATTTTACTATACTTGATGGACAGCTTATATCATACAGTGGCCACGAAAGATCGGTGATCGTGCCTGAAGGAGTAAAAGTCATCAAAGAAGGTGCTTTCCTTGGATGCGTTCATATTGAGGAAGTTACCCTCCCCGAGGGTGTCATCACCATCAAGCCGAAAGCTTTTTGGGGATGTGTAGGTCTTAAACATATAAAACTGCCTTCCACGCTCTGCACCATTGAATTTTGTGCATTTCGTGAATGCGAATCTCTTGAAGAAATAGATATCCCTGAGGGCGTGTTCTTTCTTGGTGACTCGGTATTCCAGGGCTGTGAAATGCTTCAGAGGGCTTATCTGCCTGATTCACTTACAGGTCTTGGCGCAAGTACTTTCTGTGATTGTCTGCATCTTACAGATGTTCACCTGCCCAAGAAGATCGACACTATCAGTACAGGATTCTTCCGCAACTGCGTTAATCTCAGACGTATCGAGATACCCGAAAATATAAAGACACTGGAAGAAAATGCCTTCCTCGGCTGCACTGCCCTTGAGGATATAAACCTCCCGAAAGATCTCCTAAGCATAGGCAATACCTGCTTTGAAGGGTGCCGCAAACTTATTAAGATCAGTGTTCCCGACACTATCGAGAGTATAGGTATCAATGCATTCAACAAGACCGGACTGATGATATTCTGCTTCTCCGACTTTCTTGTACTTGGCGGTATACTGGTAAGATATATGGGCAAGGACGATACTGCCGTTGTCCCCGACGGAGTCCGCTTCATAGGAGATCACGCATTTGCCTGCTGTGAAGAACTCAAAAACGTTGTTATACCTGCATCCGTTACAGATATACATGATTATGCATTTGAACATTGCAGCATACTTGAAAGCGTCACTCTGCCTGCAGGTCTTAAAAGCCTTGGCACAGGTGTGTTCATGGATTGTACCGCCCTCAAAAAGCTCAGGCTGCCGCCTGCATTAAACCGCATAGGTTCAAAGCTGTTAAGCAACACCGCGCTTGAAAAGTCCAATAATTCAGACACAATGATATTGGAGGGCAAGTATCTCATCACTTACACAGGCTCAGCTGACAGGTTCTTAGTTCCCGACGGCATTCAGGTCATAGCAGATGAAGCATTTGTTCAGTGCGGCGGTGTAAAGGAGATAACTTTTCCTTATGGTCTGCGCACCATCGGCAGCGGTGCGTTCCGCTGGAGGAATGAGCTGAAAAAAATAAGCATACCATCCACCGTTACTTATATAGGCGATAATGCTTTTGTCAACTGTAACGAGCCGGAAATAACTATCATGAATCCCAAAGGCACACTTTGTGAAAACGGATTCCCTGATGGTTCACTTCTGACTTTCGTTGTCGGCAGCCACGTACTTAAAATACGTCTTGTATGGGAAGTCAAAGCAGGCGATTGTCCCGAAAGGCGGCTCTGGAACTTTGTATGTTCAAGAACGAAGGAAGCATTTGAAGACCTTCAATGGTCTGATTATGCCCTTCCCTGTGCTTTATGCTTCTATGAAACAGACAGCTGGTACAAAGATTACGTCACCGAGAATATCGTCGATGCTGTATGCTTTGCCGCAGAAGAAGGCGATTATGCCCTCGAGCGTGTCCTTTCATTCGGAATCTTATCAAAAGACCAGCTTCAGGACTGCATAAACTATGCTATCGAACACAAGCTGACACAGCAGCAGATGATACTTCTCCGCTACCGTCAGGAGAATTTCGGCGGCGAAGGATCTGTCTGAACTTTATCAGATAACAGTCAAGTCGTTTATCAATGACAAACCTATCAGAACCAATAAAGAATTTAAGAGATCGCGGCATCACTTCCGCGATCTCTGTATTTATGGCAATATGATCCACAGTGATCATCTCAAAAAATCGCACGTACCTATGATCAAAAACGGAGGATAACCTTTCTTAAAAAGGTTTCCTCCGTTAGTTATATCCACCCGCCATCAGGTGAACACGTTGATCATTACTCAGTATATAGGCACATCAAAATTCTTTATCTTCTCAAAGAGTATATCTTCCTCCGATGGTATGTCCGCCGCCATCTCTATCTCGCTGCGAATACTCAGCATCTCGCGGTCTGTCTTTGATATGACCTCAGCACAGTCACGCAGCCTGTCAACGATCTCCTGCTCGTTCTCCACCGCCTGCTTGTATTTCAGCTGATGTTCAAGGCTCGCCCAGAAATCCATAGCGATAGTCCTTATCTGTACCTCTACCCGCATATCGCGTTTTTCCTCAGCAAAAAATACAGGCACGCTGACTATCAGGTGCAGACTGCGGTAGCCGTTGGGCTTAGGTGAAGCTATGTAATCCTTGCGGGCGATCAGTGTGATATCATCCTGCTGGATCAGCGCATCTGCTATGGAGTAAATATCATCTATGTATGCGCATATCACCCTTACTCCCGCCACATCGCTAAGGTTGTTCTCGATGTTCTCGGGTGTCATGGCAAGACCCTTTCTCTGCAGCTTTTCAGCGATGCTGGAAGTCCTTTTCAGACGTGTGCTTATAAATTCGATAGGGTTGCGTCTGTAACGCACATTGAACTCCGTGTTCAGCACATCGAACTTCGTCTTGACCTCCTTTATGGCGCAGGTGTACATCATCATAAGCTCCTTGTATTCCACCATAGTGCCAATGATCTGCTTTGTCTGAGAGTATACCATCCTCACTTCATCGTTGCTTAGTGCAGGCAGTTCCAGATCAGGTGAATTCATCACCTCGCTGAATATATCATCAAATCTCTGCTCGCCGCTCATAACCGACCTCCTGTTCCCGCGTTGCGCCGCGACTGTTATTATACAATATACTATATATATAGGTAAACAAGACGTTGTTTTTCTGAATTATCTGTGAAAATACGCCTCACTGCTCTACCCCGAAAAACCTTGCGACCTGTTCATTGAACTCCGCCTGTTCATAAGCCCCGTGACCGTAACCGTCCGTCATATAAAGCTCACAGCCCAGCTTTTCAGCTATCTCCTCAGAAGCCTCAGGAGATACTATCCTGTCCTGCCTGTCACCTATAACCAGCACAGGACATTTTATCTCATTCAGCCTGTCATAGGTATCGCAGGTCATACAAGCCTTTGTCATACGAATAAAGCTCTCAGCGTCCTTGGGTCTTCCTGCTTTTACCAGCGCAGGCATTATCAGCCTGAATTTTTCAATCCGTTCAGGGGGATAATTATACTTCATCGTACTCAGCACCAGCCCGTCAAGATCACCCTTTTCAGCCAGATCCAGCCATTCATCCACCGCCGTACTTACCACCCTGTTGTTCCGTGACAGCGTCACACCCAGCACCAGCCTTTCGACCAGCTCAGGATGTTTGACAGCAAGATACTGCGCCGCCATGCCGCCCTGAGATACTCCCAGCACATAAGCCTTTTTAAGCCCCAGCGCATTCATAGCCGCAGCCACCTCATCACCGATATCCTCAGCAGTGTAGCCCTCGGGGATATCCTTTCTCCTGTCAAAAATATACACCCTGAATTTTTTTGTGAACTGTCTGTACATGACCGCCAGTGTGAATCCCGTACCCTTCACCCGTTTCAGTGAAAGCCCTGGTATCATCACCATGATATCTTCCCCGCTGCCGAATGAAGCGTAGTCAATAGACATCCCGCCGATCTCCAGAGTATCTTCCTTTACATTATAAAGCATTGTCCTTCTCCTTATCTTTCGGGTATTACCGTGGCACCGTTCTGTATATCTCACCGCGGAGCCCGTATATGACCTGTACAAAAAAAGCTGCCTGAAAAAGGCAGCCGAAGATTCACCGTTCTACGGAATAATACTTATTCAGCTTAGTCTTGAATATCTCCGTAACCACATCAGCAGTCACTATCGCCGCAACGACCGATACGAAAACAATGATAAAAACTTTAAGACCCTTACTCATAATGCTCCGCCTTCCTTTCTTTAGTCTGCGTTACAATCTTACTGCTACAAACATTATACACTATTTTTAACAGAATTTCAAGTACCTTTACCAATTTTATTGATCACAAAAAATCATCCCTCTCCCGCATTTAGCAAGAGAGGGATAATTATTAGCAAGATCGTTGTGCATTATATAGTAGAGTTATTTGTAACTTATTTAATATCAGATTCGATCTATCCTATCATGGATCAATTTTGTTCAGGGTTTTAGGTTGATGAATTATTAGGGATTCGGATTTGCAGCAAGAGGATCCTTTGTGAACTTCAGGCTGATATTCCAGTCCTGATTAGCATTCTCGTTCCAGCAGTTTCCGTCTTCACCCTCGAGCCATACACGAATAATCAGTTTCTTAGCTGCTCCAAATGTTGAACCACTACCTGCAGGAAGAGTAATAACATCATTTCCAGTACCACCATTATTCTGAGTAATAGCACTCCAAGCGCCTGCATTATTAGTACCAGTGCCGGATACAGCGTTTATACCCGATGATTGAGGTGTTCTACCATTATAGTTAGCAGAATCAAGGATGTTAGCAGAATCACTATACGCAGGGTACATAGATGCACGCTCTGCATCATCATCAGCTGCACTCAGCAGATCTCCACCATCGGCAAGAGTCAGACAGCCTTTATTTGCAGAATATGTTCCCGCAGCCCAGGTATCAACATTATCAGAAAGAACAGCTACACGAACTGACTTGTACAGATCATCAGTATCATTTTTGTTCTCTTCTGACTTATCACACGCAAAACCGTAAACATAAATAGTCTGTGCATTAGACGAAGATGTTCTCAGCCAAATAGGGATGTCTACATAGTAACCATCATCATTTGTAACATTCCATGCTGTAGAGGGGTTATACGCATCTCCGTCCTCTCCTGTGCCCCATTTATCAGCAGCGGATTGTATTATATGAGCCTCAGCACTTGCATTATCATTATTATTTACAGCAGCAGCCGTTCCTGTGCCATACGCCGTTGCACCTTCAGCAGCCTGATAGAACTTAGCACCGGTCTTCATTGTTCTGCCGACACCTGCTGCATCAGCAGTAAAGAACACATTTTCTCCGTCTGTAGAGGAAGCAGGGATAAGCTTACCAAATCTGTAATAATGTGAGATATCACCAATGTTAGCCCAGTCAGTATCAACTGCGGGAACTGCACCGGTCAGGTAACCACCGTTAGCAGCAAGTGAATTTTCTTCAGACGGACTTCCTATAGCACCAAACGAGAGCTGAATATCTTCAGGTGTGGTCGCAGTCATCTGAATGTTCTTAACTTCAACCTCACGGCTCATAGTGAACCATGCGTAGGTCGAAGTTGCAAGCATCGATGCGGAGAGCGCAAGCATACCTGCCGCGGGAACTATCTTCTTAATAGTATTGTTCTTCTTGTTTTTAGTATTAGCTTTCATAGTCATTTTCCTTTCATAAAAGATTTCGACGCCACGACCGCCGATGGTCCAAAACTTCCACGAAACAAATTGTTTTGTGTTTCTTAACTTGACTATATTATACATGATTTTGTTATCCGTGTCAAGCGTTTTCTATTTTATTCATATTTTTAACTACCAAAATCAGTCAAATGCACAAAGGTGGTAGACTTTGTTGTGCAATTTTTCCAGTTTATCACTTAATTTAACGTCGATTAGTTACAAAGTGATATGATTTAACAAATTTATATGTGTCCAAACAGCACATTTCGATGATCGGTATTTTGTTAAGTACAATATATTGACATTTAATATTTTTTAACATTTTATCATTTATACGGCTAATCGTACATTATTTAAATAAAGGATTAATGCGGCCGTTAAATAATAATTAATTAAATCTATAAAAAATACCCAATTTCGATTGACATTATTTACAATATGTTGTATAATAAAATAGAATAAATAGTACGTTAGGGAGGCGGTAAAAATGAAGAACGATATTCAGACCACTGTCGGCGGTATGAGAGCTGTAGAACTCTATTTCAGAACGATACGTAATATCGCAGCAGGCAACACCGCCTTCTATCAGTCACAGACCAGACTCAACTCCCCCGGGCTCGGTGTACTGATGCCCGAGAATTTCAGGGATGTATCCGAGATAACCCAGCAGTGCTTAAACCTCTTTGAGCTGGAACTCTATCAGGCGATGCAGGCTGTATCCACCTTCAGTGAACGAGAACTGATCTTCAACTGGATATCAGTATATATGCCCGCAAAGTTCCTGAGGGATGTTGATGCTGAAAATAAGATAGTCGATACCAGTGAAAAACAAGGCATAAATTCTTCCCAGCTGTGCTTCGCCCTGTCCGAGAAGCTTTTTGAGGAGACCGATACCGTGGTAGCAGACAATATAAAAAAACTGCGCAACAGAGGTTTCCACTTTATGCTTATGGATTTCGGCAGCATAAGCTCGCCTATCATGAAGCTTTCGGAGTATGAGGTAGATTATGTTATGCTCAGCCCCGAGCTCACTCAGTATATCGGCAAAGGTGAAAGATCTGACAGCGCAGTTAAGTCGCTTATCGACTTTGTGTCGGGTCTTGGTGCCGAACCTATAGCAGACGGCATATCCAATGTAGGTCAAGCAGAGATACTTTACGAACTTGACTGTCAGTACTGTGCCGGAGAGCTTGCTGGAAAATACATGGCTGAACGATATATAAGACGCAAAGGCAAAGAAGATTGACTTGTATATGACAAGATATATTACTTTACATATATAAAGAAATGGGGAATCTGATTTGGCAGAAGAAAAGAAGGTTGTTGACGTACTGACCCTGCGGCGTTCCGCAAAAGAAGCCAAGCGGTACGTTGTTGTAATGAGGATACTGGGTCTGCTGGTAATACTGCTCATCGCAGTTATAGCTATTGCATACGCAATATCCTACTTTTACGACAAGTACGGCAGCTTTACAGTAAAGATCAACAAATACGACATGATGCGTCAAGGTCTGACGCTTTCCGAAACTCCCGAGTTCGATAAAACGACCTCAGTACTCAACGCGGATATAGTTTATGATATGACTAATATCAGCGGTGAAGATCTTCCGGACAATCTTGACATGATAAACGGCTGCCACAATGGCGAGAGCTATATCGCCTACACATTCTACCTTATAAACGGCGGCGATGATACTATCAGCTACGAAGGCGAGATGTCCATTGAAAATGTTACCAGCAACGTAGATGAAGCTGTCCGCGTTGCAGTATACATAAACGGCGAGAAAACCGTATACGGAAAGACCAAATCCGATGGTACCGGTAAAGAGAGCGACTGCGACAGTGAATTCAAATCATCGACCATCGTTATGGATACAAAACATACAAAGTTTGAACCGAAGGCAAAGGATAAGTTCACAGTTGTCATATGGCTGGAAGGAAACGATCCCGACTGCACCGATGATCTTATCGGCGGTACAATGAAGCTTGGTATGGACTTCAAAATAATTGAGACCACATAAAAGTTAGGAGAGAAGAGTATGAAAAAAGTTCTGAAAATCACAGCGAATGTACTGGTGTGGATAATACTGATATTGGCACTGCTGATAACTATAATGGTATTCTCATCAGGCAGGAACAACGGTATTTCCAATCTGCTGGGCTACATCCCGATGACAGTCGAATCAGACTCCATGAAGCCCACATTCAAGAAAAATGACCTTATAATATGTAAAGAAGTCGATGATGTATACTCCCTCAAAAAAGGCGATGTCATCACCTTCTGGACTATTATCGACGGCAAGAAGGTAAAAAATACCCACCGTATCGTTGAAGTCAACGAATTTGAAAACACCAGAAGCTTCGTTACACGAGGCGATAACAACAACCAGGATGATACAATGCCTGCATACGCAGGTGATGTTATCGGCAAGTGGACAGATGTAAAGCTTGACGGCTTCGGCAAGGTCATGAACTTCCTCAAAACTAAGACAGGCTTCTTCGTATGTATAGTTATACCTATGGCAGTATTCTTCCTGATAGAGCTTTACAAGTTCGTAGTTACTCTCATTGAACTCAAAAAGCCTCAGCTTACTGATGAAGACGAAGAAGAGATCAAAAAACGTGCTATCGAGGAGTACCTTGCTGCACAGAAAAAAGAAGCGACCGCAGAAGACAACGGAGCATCAGCCGAGGTACAGGTCAACAAATAAGGCTGATATCCCCGTGAGATAAGGAGAAGACTATGGCAGGATTTCTCAAATGGTTTTTTGTATTTATCTCCGAGATGCTGAAAGGCTTTGCGATGATATTCTCAGGGCTTTGGAACGGCATCAAGCAGATATTCAACATCAAAAATTACATAAAGGTATTCAAAAGCTATTCCACCGATTTCGGTGCCCTGGGCTGGGTATTGTCTATCCTTGCGATAATCCTTGTAGCCGCAGTATTTGTACTGATAGGCGTGATAATAATCATCGCGGTAAGAAAGTACATCAGGTTCAGGCACTCGATAGTCAGTAATGAGGACTTGCTGGAGGAGATCGCAGATCTTCAGAGGCAGGTACTTAAAATGACCAAGGAAAAGGATGAGATCATGGCGATGAAGGTCGCCCAGATGGGCATACCTACCTCAGGTGCCCTCTCTCTTGCCGGTGTTGGCGGAGATATGTCCGCATTCACTGCAGAGGGTGCCGAAGGTGCTGCTGCTGTTGAGACTTCCGATGACGGTATTGTGCAGACAGCGGACAGAAGATTCTCCAGACTTATGGAAGTCGACAGCTTCTACCGCACCTACACTCCTCCCGAGTACGACAATACCATCACCCTTGCATCACTTTGCGATACCTACAGGAACTTTGCGTGCTCGCGTATGCATCTGTTCTATGAACCCAAGACTATCAGACTTTTCATAGCCGGCATGGCTTCCACCAAGCTGATAATCCTGCAGGGTATCTCAGGTACAGGTAAAACATCGCTCCCCTACTCCTTCGGTAAGTTCTTGCAGCATGATACCACCATAGCATCGGTACAGCCCTCATGGCGTGACAGGACCGAGCTTTTCGGATACTTCAATGAATTCACCAAGAACTTCAACGAGACCGAAGTACTGAAGAGGATATACTCCTCCAGCTATAACAACGACATCAACCTGGTGCTTCTCGATGAGATGAACATCGCCCGTGTCGAGTACTACTTCGCGGAGATGCTCTCCATACTCGAAATGCCAAACGCCGACGAATGGGAGCTTGACCTGGTGCCAAATGTATGGAGCACCGACCCTGTCAACCTCAACAGAGGCAAACTGAAGATACCACAGAATGTATGGTACATCGGTACAGCGAACAACGACGATTCGACCTATGCTATATCCGATAAGGTATACGACCGTGCACAGCCCATAAACCTCGATGCCAAGGGCGTAGCCTTCGATGCACCCGATACAGCACCCATTAATCTGGGCTTCGATCATCTCGATCAGCTTTTCAGGGAGGCATTCGACAAGTACCCCATTTCCCAGGAAACACTCAAGAAGATACAGCAGCTTGACCTGTGGGTAATAGAGAAGCTGCGTGTAGCTTTCGGTAACCGTATACTCAAGCAGATGGGTCTGTTCGTACCCGTATATGTAGCCTGCGGCGGTGAAGAACTGGAAGGCGTTGACTACGTACTTGCTACTAAGATATTCAGAAAATTTGAATCCCTGAACCTTGCTATGCTGAGAGATGAGCTCAGAGAGCTTGTAAACTATATGAACAAATCCTTCGGCAAAAACAAGATGAAGGAATCCATAGAGTATCTGGAAAGACTTCAGAAGCTGTTCTGACAGCTTGCTTGATAAAAGGACATTGTACTTTGTATATGTCCTAATCTATATCGAAAAGGCAGGTGAGGCGATTGGATAGCTTGTACGGCAAATGGTATGAGGATTTTAAGGAGTCTACAGAACTTTTTGATGATGATGAGCTGTTCGGATCGCTGGACGCTCTGCTCCATTCAAGCAGGAACACCTTCGCTATGAACAAAAAGCTCATGGCAAAGGCTATAGATGTAAGCTGGGTAGAAGCGATAGAGAACGGTCTTGTTCATCTGGATAACGTACTGAGAAATCCCAGGCGTACCATAGAGGACGTTGAGGAGATAGTTCCTATCGCACTTTCAAGAAAGATAACTGTTGAGTCGGTAAAGCATCTGGCCCAGCACACAGACCTTATACAAAGCTATGACGCTAAGACCAACAAGGTAACACCATCAAAGGTGCTGAATGTACATAAGGAAGAAAGCCTTATGACCTATGAGAACAAGTTCGTTAATACGCTTGTTGACAGGCTTTATATATTCATCACCACAAGATACGAAAAACTGGCACAGGTGGCAAGGGATGAGGAAGTATTCACCCTTGGGTATGATACCTCCATAGATGACGGTGCCGGCGGAAAAATGAAGATCGAAGTCAAGCTGGAGACCACCAACAGCCTTGACAGCTACAACAAAAGCGGATATACCGTATGGCAGCGAGTCGAAAAGCTCAAAAAGATCATCGAGGGCTATAAGGGCTCAGAGCTTTGTCAGGCACTCGGCAATACCTTCGTAAGACCGCCCATAATGCGTACCAACGCGATAATGAAAAACGTAGACCTAAAAGCCTGCCTGACCCTATGGCAGTACATAGTAGGCTATGAAAAGGTAGGCTACGAGATAAATGTTGAGGATACAGCGGTAAAACCTCAGGACAATTACATCGAGGATTTTTACAAGCTGGTCATACTGAACCTTCTCCTGTTCAGGTCATATACGGATAAAAAGTCAAAGGCTCTTGAGGAGCTGAAGACCGATAAGCTGAAACGAGCCGCACCGAGGGTCATCAAGCGGTTCAGCAACGAGATCTCAGGCGATTACAATATCTACGCCGAGGGCGTTGCGGGCTATGTGGCAAAAGAGGGAGAATTCAAACTTAAAAAGAATCTTCCCCAGGATGTGCGAAAGATATTCGATGAAGTAAATAACGTCATAGATATCGAACGCGCATTCATAGCACAGCTTGAAGCCGCAAGACTGAAGGCTGAGCAGGAGCGTCTTGAAGAAGAAGCAAGGCTGGAAGAACAGCGTCGCATCGAAGCTGCAAGACAGGAAGAGCTGGAAAAGATCCGCAAGCGCAAGGAGGAGGAAGAACTCCGACTCCAGCAGATGCTGGAACAGAAGCGGCTTGAACAGGAAGAGGAAGAACGCCGCAGGCAGGCTGAGGAAGCTGAACGTCAGGCAAGACTCGAGGATATGCGCAGGCGCGAGGAAGAAGAACGCAAGCGCCGCGAGGAAGAGGAGCGTGCAGCTGCCGAGCGTGAGCGTATCAGCCTGAACAGATCCAAGATGAGAAACGAGCTTGGCGAGGCTGAGGGTCTTGACAGCGAAGAGATAAACAAAGTTCCCGACGAATCAGAGCTTGAAAAACAGGCTTATGAAGAAGTCACCGAGGACGAGATCGAACAGGCTATGGCTGTTATGGAGGAGCAGGCTGATGAAGCTCCCGAGTTCGAGGATCCTCGTGCGGTAGCCGCAAGGCTCAAGCTGGAGCAGCAGAAGAAAGAAAAGGAACGGCGTGAAGCTGAACGTGCCGCAAGGCTCAAGGCTGAGAGAGAATACTTCGAGAGCAAGCCGTTCTGGACGATCTACAAAGAGTACTCCAAAAATCCCGTGTATGTTATACCGAGATTCATCACCTACCTGCTGGTAATATGGTTCGGTATAATACCCAAGGATACCGATAACCCCGATTATAAGCGCAGACGTGCCGAGATAGAAGAGCAGAAGCGTCTTAAAAAGGAAGAGCAGGAAAAGCGCAGCGAGATGGAAGCATACTACAAGAAGTATGCTCAGACCTTCAAGTACCGCTTTATGAGAATGCTTGCAGACCGCAAGTTCAAAAAGCGCAAGCGTCTTGAAATGAAGGGCAAGCCAAAGCCCGTCTATGTACCGCCCAAGCGTACACCTGAAGAACAGCAGGCTATCGACACCGAGATGAAGCGTCTGTATAAGGAATACCACGTAAGTGTATTTGAAAAGATCCGCAGACACATAGATGCCGCAAAGCGTTCCTTCGATGAGAGCCATAAGAACAAGCGAAAGGCTCAGGCAAACGAACTGATAGGACGTATACAGAACGGCGAAAACGATGTTTCAGACCGTGAAGACAGCGGCACACAGAAAATTGCCAACATCATCACTACGATAATACTGATAGCAGCAGTTATCTTCACAGCGTATGTTATGATATGCGCAGCAAGGAACAAGGCTGTTGATGTATTCGGCAAGAGCGTGCTGAAAGTAGTCACCGGCAGTATGGAGCCTTCCATAAGCGTAGGTGATTACATCGTGGTTGAAAAGGTCAATACCGATACGCTGAAAAAGGATGATATAATATCCTTCTATTCCGAGGATTCAGACATCTACGGTATGCTTGTAACACACAGGATAGTCAGTGTGGAGGCTGACGGCACATTCATAACAAAGGGCGATGCGAACAAAACCGAGGACAGTGTTGCTGTAAAACCCGACAAGATAGTGGGCAGATATACAGGCAGAGCAAGGTTCTTTATATGGGTCAATTCCTTCGCAAGCCCGAAAAAGCTTCTGATGATACTTGTTATAGTACCTACGGCGATCATATTCATGCTTGAACTCAGAAGCCTTGCTAAGCTTGGCAAGAAAGTCAACGAGGCAAATAAGATCTCGTATGAGGAGCGCAGACAGGCACTTATCAGAGAAGCTATAGAAAAAGAAAAACAAAGGCTGGCTGAAGAAGATCAGCAGCGCAAAGAAGAGGTGACAGCGGATGAACCAAGAGAAGATACTGAAACGTAGAATGATCACAGCACTGATACTCTGGATCATCACGCTGATAGCACTTCTGGTGTTTATAGGATTATACATCGATGAAACAAGACGAGTTCAGGAAACCTACAGAAAACAGTACAAGACCGAGCTTACCCACGCAGTAAAGGAGATAGACTCCTATCTTGAAAATAAAGGCGACACAGCACTGCGTTACAAGCGCATAACCAGCTACGTCACCTGTGCAAGCTCGTACGCTTTCCTGATAGAAAACAGTTTTGACAAGCAGCAGAAGGTCATCAACGAAGTGAACACCTGCATGATAAAATATCCCGAGCAGATGAGCACCAGGCTGGAGGAGCTGAAACAGGCTTTCGATGATATCGGCGCAGACCTTGACAAGGGCTACGAAGAAGCGCAGGCTGTTGTGGATTCTGTAAACAAAAAAGGTAACTAGGGAGTGGTCAACAATGAATGAAAAAAGAAAGCTGAAACGAGAGATCAAGATCTGCCGTCAGACTATCGAGGAGATAGAACGAAAGCGTTCAAGATCACAGTCAGCGCTGGTACAGGCAGTGCTTCTGCAGGAAGAACCCGACGAAAACGATGTCGAGTGGTTCAACAAGTACACAGGCGAGATCACAGCCTGCAGAAATCACATGATAGAATTGCAGAAAAAACTGAATTCACTGTAAAAAAAGAAATAACCGCAGTCCCGATCAGGGGCTGCGGTGTTGTTTTATCTGATCTCTGCACCTGATATTCGGTGCATACGTTGTTTTTCTTCGTACATGGCTTTATCAGCGCGTGAAAGTATCTGCTCGTAGCTCTCATCACCCTCGGTATACGAGGAATGACCTATGGCGATACTCAGTGAGAAGCTTTCTTCATAGGCGAAAGCTCCGTACTCATCACGTTCGGAATTCATCCTGTCCATAAGACTCTGGAGCTCATCGTTGAGCTTTTCAAGATCCTCCTCAGTCTTATCCTTCAGCAGTGCTATGAATTCATCACCGCCCACTCTGTATACATTGGCGAATACAGTGCTCATACACTTGGCTGCCGAACGCAGCAGCGTATCACCGCCAAGATGACCAAAGCAGTCATTGGTAGGCTTCAGCAGATTAAGATCCATTGAAACCACACTCATCTCTTCAAGTGGTATTATGCCTGCATCTCTTTCAAGTGCATACCTGTTTCCAAGACCCGTCAGCTGATCTGTATACGCCAGTATCTCCAGCAGCTGATCCTCACGCTTACGGCTCATCTCGTTCATCAGCTTGCGTATGCCGTTCACCAGCTCGAAAGCAAGATACATTATGAAGCCTATCCTTACTATGAACGTCTGATCACCCAGTGTAGTCACGAATATAAAGAATATCGCATTGGCAAAAGAGAAGCCCAGCAGTATCAGTATACCCAGCCTGTTTATGGGGTCTATCAGTTTCAGACGCTTAAAATTTACAGCAAAGGTTATGAATGCCATCACGCCCAGTGAGGTGATGAACACCTTGACAGTTTCAGTATATGTGGCTACACCTGTAAAGTGCAGCACAGATAGTACGACCTCCAGCCCTGCAAATGTAAAGAACAGCCAGCCCAGCTTCAGCGTAGGCACTATGTCCTCAAAATACAGCATGGCTGCAAGCGGCACCATGAAGATCATGAAATAGTTCATGTAGTATTGCATGATGGGATTGCCGAAAATGTACTGATTGAAAAACAGCGGACAATTAACGTATAACGCAAACAGTATCGAAAGCGAACCCAGCGAAAAAGCCTCGGGAGCTTCTATCTTCTTGAAAGTACATATCACGTGTATGACCAACAGCAATACACCGAATATACCCATGATGACATTGATCGTGTACAGCTCGAACTCGTCTTTGAGATAGCTGTATATCAGCTCATTCTCAGCACCGATACGTATCCTGTAACTCGGCATATATTCGCTGCGGAATACTGTATCAACAGTGATGTTGATGTATTTGCCTCCGTTTTCCGGAATATAGATAAAGTGAGTATAGGTACCCGGCGAACAGCCAAAGACAGGTTTTTCACCAAAATGATAAATGGCTTCCCCACTAAGGTCGCCTGCTGTATCACTTATATCTGCATCAACAAATGAATCATACGTACGAAAAGAAAGGGATTTACCCCTGACATCATCAGTTATCTCATGGCTCATAATAAGACGAAGGATCGTTCTTCCATCCTCACCTTCATACTCATAATGCTCATAAGTCCAGTCCGTATCATAATGATCAACCTTCCCAGAACCCACAGGAACACTGTCATTTAACTTAAAAGCAAGTATCAGCACCACTACCATTATTATAAAGAGATATAGACCAATATACCTCTTTTCAAGCAGTTTCATATGGTATTCTCCTTTACGGACAGAAATTAATAAAAAATCTGATTATCCCGTTTAAACACCAGTTAATATGGTGTAATATCAGAACTAGAAATGATAACATCAACATGATGATTCATTGTTATATAGCACTTTGTAATGGTGTGTTAATGGGATAACCATGATAAATAATGTTATTACTGCTTTCTACATTATATCATATTATAACAAATTGGTAAAGGTTCTTTTGAAAATTTTATCGTAATTGATTAGATGTATTACTAATAACAAGTTGTTCACAACAAACTTTGATTGTCCAAAAGCGCCCATTTCAGGGAATATTCGCCATTTTTCAATGTAGGATATAAAAAAATTAAGATAAATAAAAATTTGCCCAAAATATTATTAAATTTCAGTACAACGATTGACTAATCTGTGTTTATATGGTATAATATACACAAGATATAGTTAGATATCTCCTGCTTTTTTATAACATATAAATAGGCTAAATAATTATACTATTGACGGAGGAGAATGAATATGCGTTTTAATACTTATGGCAACAGCAGAAATCCTATAATTATAATGCTCACTAGTTCTTTCTGTTCTGCAGAATCCTTATCTTATCTTTATGAAGAGCTTACAAATGACTACTATATAATCGTACCCGAATATAACGGACACTATGAGGGCAGTGTTGACTTCACCACAAGCCATGATGAAGCTAAGCAGGTAGTACATTTCCTGAAAGAAAACAGTATCGGTGATATCTGTCTGATATACGGTCAGGCTATGGGCGCTGAGATCGGTATGGAACTTATATCTCAGTGTCTTAAACAGCATATAACTATCGAATCAGCTTTCTTTGACGGCGGCACATTCCTGAAGCAGCCCAAGCTTTATAAGGCGATAATGAACTTCAAGCATAAGTCGATGATGAACAAGATGAAGAATCAGAGCGTTGACGAAGTCGTAAGCTGGAAATCCGTAGACCAGTTCACCAAGGAAGATACCAAGACTATGCGTCCTGTTATAGAGTCCATGGTAAAGACCGCTCCCGTTATAACCGACGGAAGTATCAAGAACGAGACCGAAGCCAGGTATACCTTCAATTTCCCCTATCTCCCCGATGAGATGCAGGAGAACATCTTCTTTGTTTATGCCACAGATGAAAAGAATTTCAAATCATGTTTCAAGCACCTGATCGAAGCTTATCCCTCTGCCAATTTCAAGACACTGAGGGGTGAGGGTCACCTTACTTATTCTGTAAGAAAGACCGACGACTATCTGAGGGTAATCAGGGCTATCTGCAACAGGAACAATGAAGACGACTGATCGCACTCCACAGCCTTATGGCGAGTACTTACATTGAATAATTTTGATAACTGCCGGAGGATGACCTTTCTTGCTAAAGGTTTCCTCCGGTTTTCTGCTTTGCCGGAAATCGCTTGATTTCCAAAGACAGACACTTGCTGCTGCGGTATTTTTCATTCTGATTTGATCTATGTTTCAGACGCCTTTCACATAAGATCATATTGATATAACGTTTATAGATTAATATAATAGTATTCTTCAGCCGTTGGTTATCGTATGGATGAAATAAGGTATGATCCAAAAATACAAAATTAAGTATCCCGGAACAAAAAAATATTTAGTCAAAATGTCAAATGATACGATGATTTATTGACATATCCCACAAAGGCTGATATAATATAAACCGTTGAAAAACGGAATATCAATACTTGAACTAAAGGAGATATAGCTGATGAAAAACAGAATTCTTGCTGCCGCTCTTGCGCTGACAATGAGCGCCTGCATCTGTGGATGCAGTGAATCCAAAAAGACTTCCGATAAGGATACCGCCGCTGATGCCGGTAAAAGAAGCACCGCCATTGACGGCACAGTTACCGATGAAGAAACCACTCCTGACGAAACCACATCTGAAGAGGAAGAAGCTGCCGATGTACCGTTCATTGATCCTCAGGCAGAACAGACAGAAGGTACACATGAGCTGAAATGCAACGTTAGATTTGCCGCTCCCGATGACAAGAACGGTTTTACCTTTGAAGTAACACTCTCTGAGAGCGAGGCTGCATCAGGTATAAATGTAGGTCTTTATAATGAGCAGGGCGAAAAGGTAGCTGATATGGTGGATGACGGCAGCAAAAAGCCCGATAAGGAAGCCGGAGACCATATCTACAGCTGCTACTACAAGCCCGAAAGTGACAAGGCTGCTACTTATGAGCTGACCGCAAGGATCGGCGCTATTCAAACTGCACCTGTCAGAGTTCGCGTTTATGACGAATTTGACGATGAAGATTTCAACAAGCTGAAAGAAGTAACCGCTCAGTTCACCGAGATAGATAAGAAGTACAGAGATGCATCAGGCAAGATCCCCGATGACAAAAAGGATGCAGTCCTTGATGAAGCAGAAACGCTTACAAAGAAGCTGTACGATAACGGCGAGGTCATCGAATACTCCGTTGACAGAAAGAACGGAATCGTAAACATCTGGCTCGAAAGCTACCTGCCCTACGTATACAATATCGACAACGTGACCGAATAATAACCAGTACTCCCGTTAAGGCGGGTACCCATACAGAATATTTATGCTATCTATTGGGGAAAACCCTTTTGAAAAAGGGTTATTCCTAAGCGTCAGCTTCGCTGATGCTGAACCCCTTTCCGAAAACTTCTATTTCTTTTGGGCAGGGGGTAGCTATGTTTGCAAACATAGCTACCCCCTGTCTTTTTCTGTCTTTATAAAAAAATCTACCCCCTGCCCAAAAGAGTTAAAAGTCTGTTTGAATCTACAAAGGCAAAGCCTTTGCAGACGGGTTCGGGGGATAACTTTTCTTCAGAAAAGTTTCCCCCGATAAATA
>ODAI011996286.1_pt1 | contig 28626 bp, 26 predicted proteins | sample 1539321 | NCBI WGS metagenome assembly ODAI01 (sample SAMN02144231, study PRJEB22623) | gut metagenome | biome: sheep rumen | host: Ovis aries | place: New Zealand
AAATAAGCATTTGCGCAAAAAATGCCCGTGAGCAGGCCTAACTGCTCACGGGCTGTGTTTTTGTTCAGAAAAATTCATCTATCCTGTTTGACCTTATCTCAAAAGAGTCTTCACGGTCAGGGCCGTTTGCTATGCGGAAATACTTCTCTCCGCTTCTCCTGCTGATGGATATGGACTCCTTGTTCAGGAATATGAGCCTGTTCACCTCATTGCAGTCAAGCAGGGCAAGCTCACTGTCGCCAAGGTCTTCGCTTCCGCAGAGAAGGGCAAGAATAAGGTTCTTGTTCTTCTGCATATGCTCCTTCAGAAGGTCCATATCGTCCTTTATCGAGAACTTCCAGCTGTTTATACCGTCAGCGCGCGGCGCCTCCTTGTGGGTGCGGAACTTTACAAACAAGGTAAAGCTCGCCGATGAGGTCTTTATCTCATATATGCGCCTGTCGCTCCCGCCCTCTATGAGAACAGGGTCTGCCCCGTGGCTCAGAAGCTTTGAGAGCACGGCTCCGTAATAAAAGTCTGCTGTTCGTATTCTCGACATGGTGTTCACTCCCTCCGGATATGCAGTCATAGCACCGCATCTCTGTAAAAGACTATTCACGCTTATAGTATAGCACAGTTTTTCCGATTTTGCAAATAAATTATTAGAGCAGCAAATAAATTATTAGAGCAGTTTTTGTATTGACTTTTCGGCTCGGATTTGGTATAATGGTGTTTAAGAATTGCAATGTGTCGGAAGAAGTCATTTTATGAGTTTTTCCGTAATTATTTGTGTGGAGGAAAAATTATGCCGACTAAATATGTATTTGTCACGGGAGGAGTAGTTTCGGGACTTGGTAAGGGTATAACGGCGGCGTCTCTGGGTAGACTGCTGAAGGCCAGAGGCTACAGCGTAACTATCCAGAAGTTCGACCCGTATATAAATGTTGACCCCGGTACGATGTCTCCCTATCAGCACGGAGAGGTATTCGTCACCGATGACGGAGCAGAGACCGATCTTGATCTTGGCCACTATGAGAGATTCATTGACGAGAACCTGTCGGTGAACTCAAACGTTACCACAGGTAAGATCTACTGGACCGTGCTAAATAAAGAAAGACGCGGAGACTACCTCGGAGGGACCGTTCAGGTGGTGCCTCATATCACGAACGAGATCAAAGAGAGACTCTACAGGGTAGCCAAGACATCTGAGACTGATGTTGTCATCACCGAGATCGGCGGAACTGTCGGAGATATCGAGTCAACGCCGTTTCTTGAGGCTATCAGGCAGGCGTCGATAGAGCTTGGCAGAGAGAACGCACTGTTCATACACGTATGCCTGCTGCCGTATATCTCAGGCTCCAAGGAGCTTAAATCGAAGCCCACACAGCATTCCGTCAAGGAGCTGCAGTCCATCGGTATCCAGCCGAATGTACTGGTGCTGAGATCCGAGATGGAGGTGCCTGAGGATATGAAACAGAAGATAGCACTCTTCTGCAACGTGAGAACTCAGGACGTTATTCAGAACCTTACGGCGCCGTCACTTTACGAGGTACCCCTGTGGCTTGAAAAGGAAGGCCTTGCGGACGTTGTCTGCGAGCATCTGAAGCTTGAAAACAAGGCTCCCGACCTGACAGGCTGGAGAGCTATGATAGAAAAGGTGAAGAGCTGCAACAAGAAAGTTACTATCGGGCTTGTAGGAAAGTATGTTGAGCTTGAGGACGCTTATCTCTCTGTAGCAGAAGCGCTCAGGCACGGCGGCTTTGAACACGGCGCCGAGGTAGATATCGAGTGGATACAGTCTGAGAACATCACAAGAGACAACGCTGCCGAGCAGCTCAAAAACTGTGACGGTATCATCGTTCCCGGAGGATTCGGCGACAGAGGAATAGAGGGAATGATAGAGTCTATCAGATATGCGAGAGAGAACAAGGTGCCTATGTTCGGAATCTGTCTCGGAATGCAGATGTCGGTAGTGGAGTTTGCAAGGAACGTTGCAGGACTTGCCGGCGCTAACTCAACTGAGTTTGAGGAGACGGAGTACCCTGTTATTGACATTATGGATTCTCAGAAGGATATCACCGAAAAGGGCGGCACTATGCGTCTGGGGCTTTATCCGTGCAAGCTGCAGGAGGGCTCACGCTGCAAGGAGATCTACGCTCAGGATCTTATCTACGAGCGTCACCGCCACCGCTGGGAGTTCAACAACCGCTTCAAGAGCACTCTCACCGGCAACGGCCTGCTGGTAGCGGGAATATCACCTGATGAAAAGCTCGTTGAGATAGTTGAACTGCCGAAGGATATGCACCCGTGGTTCGTGGGCGTACAGTTCCACCCCGAATTCAAATCGAGACCTAACCACCCCCACGTACTTTTCAGCGATTTCATTAGAGCCTCACTTGAAAACAGAGAAAGCAAATAAAATATCAGCACCCGTGAATGTTAAAACTCACGGGTGCTTTTGATTGTTACTTTTTAAATACTCTTCCTTCTTTTCTCGGAGCAGCTTCCCTGGGCTCGCCGTCACTGTAGCCTATAGCGCAGTGGCCTATGCCCACATATCCCTCGGGAACGCCGTATCCGTCAAGGATAGCTCTTCCCTCTTCACATTCGCTCTCCTCCTTGGCACGGTGTATCCATATGCTCGAAACACCCAGCGAGTGTGCTGCCAGCATAAGGTTGCCCATAACAAGGCTGCCGTCATAGATGTATGTGGGGTTGTCCTTCGGCGCAAGCACCCATAGATAGCAGGCCGCATTGTAAAACGGGTCAAAGCCTTCAGGCCAACCGCCTATGCGCCTGTTAAGGTCACTGAGCTTTGCCTTTGTCTCGTCATCATTCACAACAACGACCACAGGGCACTGCGTACCCCTGCCGTTTGCAGCGTAAAGGCCTGCCTCGATGATCTCATCAACAAGTGCATCAGGCACAGCCTTGCCGTTGAAGGCTCTCTCGCTCCTTCTTTCGTGCATCGCCTTGATAACTTCATTCATAATAAGCACTCCCTTCGCTGTCAGCCCTTTAAGCCTCTCGATTGCCTGTCCATATCCTCAACTACGATGTCATAGATCTCGCCCAGTGTTGCGCAGTATTCAAGCAGCTTCCAGGGCTCATTGGTATGGAAGTGTATCTTCACAGTCTCATCATCACCGATAACGAGCAGGCTGTCACCGACAAAGTGCTCCGTTATGTAATCGTCGAGCTCGTCCTCATCAAGCCCCTCAGCGTCGATAAGCAGCTGTGTGTCATATCTGAATTCTATCTCGTCCATAAATATACCTCCTGAAAAATACTAAGGCAGCATAAGCCTCCGCTAACAGTATAGCACATATATTCAAAAAAGTAAAGACATACTCTTGAAAAAACGAAAGAGCTGTGTTATACTTAAAATGACAAAATATTATCCGAAAGGGTTGTTTTTTATGATAAAGGACATTCAGCAGAAAATACTGGAGCTGAAAAAGCAGAAGGATATCTGTATCCTCGCTCACAGCTATCAGGCAAAGGAGATAATCGAGATCGCCGATATCACGGGAGATTCCTACAAGCTCTCCGTTGAGGCTGCAAAGGTGCAGAACGAAAACATACTTCTGTGCGGCGTTCACTTTATGGCTGAGACTGCCAAGATGCTCTCACCTGAGAAAAGAGTATACCTCTCTCACCCTGATGCCGGCTGCCCCATGGCAGAACAGATGGAGCCCGAGATGATAGAGGAGATCAAAAAGCGCGAGCCCGACAGAAAGGTAGTGTGCTATGTAAACACCACTGCGGCGCTAAAAGCAGTCTGTGATGTGTGCGTTACAAGCTCATCGGCAGTGAAGATAGTGAAGGCTATGGAAGCTGAGAAGATACTCTTTATCCCTGACTGCAACCTAGGTGCCTTTGTTCAGAGAGCCTGCCCCGAAAAGGATATAATGCTCCTGCAGGGAGGATGTCCCGTTCATGCGGCCATCACCGCAGAGGAGCTCAGGGAGGCAAAAGCAAAGCACCCCGATGCCGTTGTTCTCGTTCACCCCGAATGCCGACCCGAAGTGACAGAGCTCGCGGACTACGCAGGCTCGACATCGGATATAATGAACTATGCGGCAAAGAGCGATGCACGTGAATTCATCATCGGAACGGAGAACTCTATCGCGGAGCATTTGCAGTACCGCTTCCCTGACAAGGAGTTTTACGTTATGTCAAAGAGGCTGATCTGCCCGAATATGAAGCTGACGACCCTTATGGACGTTTACAAAAGCTGTCTTGAGGTCGGCACAGAGACACAGCGTGAGATAAAAATGTCAGACGAGCTGATAGAGAAGGCTAAGGTCTGCATCAATGAGATGATACGCTTGGGCGGCTGATGCCCCTGACGGGATAAAAAATCTAACGAAAGGTGTAATACTTTTTGGCTAAACAGGTTTATGATAACAGAGAGCTTTCGTGGCTCAAATTCAATGAAAGAGTGCTGGAGGAGGCACAGGACACTAACACTCCCCTGCTGGAAAGGATGCTGTTCCAGTCGATCTTCGGCAGCAACCTTGATGAGTTTTTCAGGGTGCGTGTGGGCTCTATCTACGATCAGTCCTTAGTAAATGACGAGGATAAGGACAACAAATCAAAAATGAGGCCCTCGGAGCAGCTCTCTGCGATATTTGCAAGAGTGAAGGAGCTTATGCCCTTAAAGGATAAGTCATACTCCGTTATACTTAAAGAGCTGGAGCTGAACGGCATTTTCCATAAGTCGATAAAAAATCTCAGCAAGGCCGAGCTTGAATTTCTCGACGCTTACTTTTCTTATGAGATAAAGCCCTTTCTGAACGCATTTATTATCGACAAGCGCCACCCGTTCCCGTTTCTGGTAAATCAGAGCATCTATGCGGTGACGAAGCTCAGCTCAAAGTCAGGGCTGCTTATCGGTATCATAGGGTGCAGTGAAAAGTTCCAGCGCGTTATCTTTCTTCCGGGAGATGAGGGCGTTATCAACTTCGTGCTGGTCGAGGACGTTATCCTGCACTTTGCGGATAAGGCCTTCACCGGTTATAAGATTGAGGAAAAAGCGCTCATAAGAGTTACAAGAAATGCCGATATAGACGTTGACGAGAGCTTTGACCGCGAGCTTGATTTCAGAGAGAATATGTCTGAGCTCATAAAGAAAAGAAAAAGGCTCTGCCCCGTAAGGCTGCAGCTTTCAAGGCAGCTTTCCGAGGCTGTGCTGGGTGAGCTTCTGTCGAGGCTTGAGCTCTCTCACAAGCAGGTGTTCACCGAAAAGGCTCCGCTCGACTTCTCATTCGTGTTCTCCGTCTTCGATAAAGCAAAAGAGAAAAAAGAGCTCTTCTTTGTAAGACAGGAGCCGCAGGCATCTCCTATGATAAAAGAGAACGTGCCAATGATAGCTCAGATAGATGAGAGAGACCTTTTCCTCTCTTACCCATATGAGTCTATAAAGCCGTTCATAAGGCTTCTCAATGAGGCTGCCGGCGATGATACCGTAGTGTCAATAAAGATGACGCTTTACAGGGTCGCAAAGAACTCAAAGATAATCAAGGCTCTGTGTCAGGCAGCTGAGAACGGCAAGGAAGTTCTTGTGCTGGTAGAGCTAAGGGCAAGATTTGATGAGGAGAACAACATCGGCTGGTCAAAGCTGCTTGAAGAATCGGGCTGCCGAGTGATCTACGGGCCGCAGAGATTAAAGGTGCATTCAAAGCTGTGTCTCATCACAAGAAAGATAGACCACGACGTTAAATACACCGTGCAGGTCGGCACCGGAAACTACAATGAAAAAACTGCCGAGCTTTACACCGACCTATGTCTGATGACCTCGGACAAGGATATAGCTGAGGACGCCTGCGAGGTATTCAGAACTCTCCAGATAGGAGAGCTTGTCGAGGAGACGAAAAGCCTGCTGGTTGCCCCGAGGTGCCTGCAGAACAAGGTCCTCGAGATGATGGACAACGAGATAAGTATTGCCAAGGCTGGCGGAGAAGGATATGTGGGCGCCAAGCTCAATTCGCTGACTGACAAGGCTATAATAGACAAGATAATAGAGTGCTCTCAGGCAGGAGTTAAGGTCGAGCTCGTTATCAGAGGTATATCGTGTCTGGTGGCAGGGGTCAAAAACGTGACCGAGAACGTTACTATACGCTCTATCGTCGGCAGATACCTTGAGCACGCAAGGATTTATATTTTCGGCACCGGGGTCAGGAAAAAAGTATATATATCCAGTGCAGACTATATGACCCGAAACACCACAAGGAGAGTCGAGGTAGCGGCGCCTGTGCTTGACGAGCAGATAAAGGCGCGTGTGCTTTACATATTCGATACGCAGATGAAGGATAACGTAAAGGCAAGGGTAATGCAGTCAGACGGCAGATATAAGCGTGCGGAGCGCGGCGATATCGCGATCGACGCGCAGACAAGGTTCTTTGCGGAAAGCTATGCCAATGCACCGAAGCCTGAACCCGAGAAGGCTCCCGAGCCGGAAAAGAAAAAGGGCTTCTTTGCAAGGATAAAGGCTTTTTTCGCAAAGAAGCAGAAATAAGGAAAGATCATATGGGACTGTTTGATAAGATCTTCGCAAAGAATGAAAACAAAACTCCGGAGAAACAGAAGGATCGCATCACCTTTGATTCACCTTACGGCGAATTTGTCTATAGTGCTGCACCGGCCTGCAATGAGTATGGCTATGAGACAGAAACAGACTGGTATACAAACGGTACAAGGGCAGACAAAACAACGGTCTACATCGACACTGACACCCCCGAAACTACCGAGGCAGGAATCTGCTATGAAAGGCTTGAAAGACTTCTCTCCGACAAGGAGCGTACAGACCTTGTAATAAAAAAATATGCTGCTGACTTTTTCCTCTCAAAGCCCGAGCTGCTCAGAGGCGATCACTCCGAGGAGGAACTTATCGATGAACTGGAGATCGTCTGGATAGGCCTGTACAGAAACGGAGACACACGGTTCTCATTTGATACGTACTGGACAGATGCGGACGACGTTGCCGTAGTTATAAAGGCTGACGGCAGCAAAAGTGTCGTAATAGACGGCCATTAGAAAGACAGGTCGGATAGGTATAATAAAAACGCTTACGGATCAGTTCCTGCCGTAAGCGTTTTGTTCGTACTGTTTACTTCAGAGCACCCTTTATAGCCTCAAGGAACTCATCGTATTCCTCAAATGCAGGAAGATCAGGGTTCTCAGCCTTGATAGCGTCCGTGCTCCTGAACAGGAAACCTGCCTTTGACGCCCTTATCATTCCGAGATCGTTGTGGCTGTCTCCTGCTGCGATAGTCTCAAATCCTACTGACTGCAAAGCCTTTACCGTCGTCAGCTTTGACTGCGGGCACCTCATCTGATAGTCTGTGATCTCGCCGTTCTCGCCAACTACAAGGTTGTTGCAGAAAAGTGTGGGATAGCCCAGCTTTTTCATAAGCGGTCCTGCGAACTGATAGAATGTATCACTGAGGATAAGCACCTGCGACACGCTTCTCAGCTCGTCGAGGAACTCCTTCGCACCGGGCATCGGGTCTATCTTAGCGATAGTCTCCTGTATCTCCTTCAGCCCCAGACCATGCTCTTTAAGTATAGCAAGTCTGTACTGCATAAGCTTGTTGTAATCTGGCTCGTCCCTTGTGGTCCTTCTCAGCTCGGGCACTCCGCTGGCCTCAGAAAAAGCTATCCATATCTCGGGAACAAGAACGCCCTCAAGATCAAGACACGTAATACACATACTCATAAACCATTCCTCCAAATTTTATTATCATTCAGATTATACCACACCTGTCATACAATTTCAAGAGCAAGATGTTAATTTTTTATCAATCACTGCAGCCAAACGCAAAAAAACTCCCATAGCGGGGTGAGCTATGGGAGCCAAAAATAAAATTATAGGGGAGAAGCCGACAGGTTTTTACCTGCCGATTTATATGAAGGCTTGGGGTAAAAGCCAACATACCGTTATGATAAAGGAGTCCGAAACGTTGCGTCCGGCTTGTCCTTCGATGTGTATATAATAGCCCCGTAATGTGTAATGCGTGTGAAAATACTCTGTTTTATTAATGAAAATTATTGACTTTTCAGCTGATTGTGATATAATATCAGCAAGCTGATATTATAGTTTTATTTTAGTGCAATGGAAAGACAGGAATGAGTATATGCCGAGATTTTTCTGCGACGACATAAACGGTGACCATATCTCCATAACAGGCACCGATGCCCGCCATATAGGACGAAGCCTCAGAATGAGGCTGGGTGACGAGATTACCGTGTGCTCTCAGGGTATTGAGTACCGCTCACGGATACTTACTATCTCTGATGAAGAGGTCAGCTGCGAGGTGCTGGGCAAAGCTCCCTCAGAGAACGAAGCGAATATATCCCTGACGCTGTTTCAGGCGCTGCCTAAGGGTGACAAGCTTGAATTCATCATACAGAAGGCCGCAGAGCTCGGCGTTAAAAGGGTATGCCCCGTGCTGACATCGCGGTGCGTATCACGGCCTGACAAAAAAGGTTTTGATAAAAAGCTCGAACGGCTGAGAAGGATAGCCCTTGAAGCCTGCAAGCAATCGGGCAGGGCTCAGCTCGTTGAGATCACCCCTCTGCTGAGCTTTGAGAAATGTATAAATGAAATGAAAACTATGGAAAAGGCGCTTATGTGCTATGAAAAGGGCGGTATCTCAATGTCGGAGGCAGGTCTTTCGGCAGGTCAGAGCATCGGCCTTCTCATCGGCAGCGAGGGCGGCTTCGATGATGCCGAGGCAGAGCTTGCACAAAGCTCCGGAATGACACTGATAGGCCTTGGGAAAAGGATACTGCGCTGTGAGACCGCACCGATCGCGGCAGCAAGCATTATCATGCATCTGACAGGAAATATGTAAAGGACAAGAGGTAAAAATATGTCTGGATTTGACGGAAACAACAATAACGAAAGCGAAAACTTAGGCGGAGTCTACGACTTCGGAGATTATTATGATGAGGGCTATGAGCAGGACTATCAGAACGGACAGTACCCTCAGCAGCCCTATCAGCAGCCATACGGCCAGCAGGAGCAATACCCCCAGCAGCCTTACGGACAGCCTGGCGCACAGCCCTACGGACAGCGTAAGAGCGGCGGCTCAGGAGGAAGACCGCAAAGGCCATCGGGCAGCAAAAAGAGCAAAAAGAAAAGCAAAAAAAGCAGGAATGATTACAGAAGTCCTTACGAATACAACGAGAGAGCTGCCAAAAAGCAGAAAAAGAGCAAAAAGGCCTACAGCGGCAAAAAGTCTCACCCCGTGAGAACTGCGATAAAGGTAATACTTATAATTATCATAATACTGTTTTTGCTGGCAAATTTGCTGCTGTGGCACTACTGCGGCCTTGTTGAGAACGTTGAGCGCGGTGAGAGAACCGTTACCAACGCTTCAATGCACAGCCCTCATGTGAGAAACATTCTTCTCATCGGCTCAGATACACGCTCTGCCGACGAACACGGCAGGACAGACTCGATGATACTGCTCTCAATAAACAGTGAGACCAAAGAGATAGTTATGACTTCGTTTATGAGAGATATGTACGTGAATATCAGGGGGCTTACCACCGACGGCGAGGGCATCGACACATGGGGCAAGATGAACGCGGCATATGTTTACGGCGGCGCGGAGCTGCTTATGGATACGATAGAGTATAACTTCGATATCCAGGTGGACGATTATGTTTACATAGACTTCTACTCCTTCGTTGATATAGTTGACGCCATAGGCGGGATCACGGTGAAAATAACCGATGAAGAGGCCGAGGGCATGAAGGCGCCTATGGCCGAGCAGAACAAGATAATGAACAAGGAAAAGGGCTCTGATTATCTCACTCACGGCGGAAAGCTGAACCTCAACGGCAATCAGGCTCTGGCATATGCAAGGCTCAGGTATGTCGGCAATGCTGACTTTGAGAGAACCTCCCGTCAGCGCGAGGTCATCTCAAAGATAATCGAGAAGGTAAAATCAGGCGGGCCGCTGATGATGCTTGATTTTGCGGGCACAGCAGCAGAAAGCCTCAGATCGAATATGAGCCAGTGGGAGCTGTTCACTCTCAGCTATAAGGTGCTCTTCTCAATGAAGTATAAGATAGTTTCCGTGAGAATACCTGACGATGATTCGTTCTATTATGACACTACAAATGACGGTCAGTCCGTGCTCGGTGTCGATTTTGACAAGTGCAGGGAGCTGCTGGAAAAGAAAATATATGACTGATATGATGTCCGTACGCAATAAGCCGTGCGGACATTTTTTCGGAGTGATTTTCGGCAGATAATCCGGCAGTTTTCGCATAATTTTTGTGATAGTTATGAAAAAATTATTTTAAAAGCTTTACAAATTGTTAAACTTATGGTATAATACATTTGTATATCTGTCTGTTTTTTCTGAAGATAAAGGGGGCGTTATTCTATGAACTGGGTCGAGATAGAAGTTTTTACCACCACTGCAGGCATTGAGGCTGTTACGGGTTCGCTGCTGGGGCTTGGGATAAACGGCTTTGTCATCAAGGACCCCGAGGATTTCAGGGAGTTTCTTGAAAACAAGGAACAGAACTGGGATTACATAGATGACGGCCTTATGGAACTTCAGCACGGAGAGACTGTTATAACCGCATATCTGCCGGAAAATGCCCAGGGGCTTGACTATTTAGAGGGTGTAAAGGCCGAGCTCAAGGCTCTCAGGGAGAGAGACAGCGAGGGGCAGTTCGGAAGGCTTGAATATGAGCTCAAAAACGTCCGCGAGGAGGATTGGGCGAACAACTGGAAGAAGTATTTCAAGCCGTTATGCGTGGGCGAGAAGATACTTATCAAGCCCTCATGGGAGGAAGTCCCCGAAAACGAGACGCGCACTATCCTGGAGATAGACCCGGCGGCGTCATTCGGAACGGGACAGCACAACACCACACAGCTTTGTCTTGAGCTGATAGAGGAGAACCTTGTGCAGGGCGATAGGATACTTGATCTCGGCTGCGGCAGCGGTATACTGTCGATAGCGGCACTGCTGCTCGGTGCGGACAGCGCCTTTGCGGTGGATATAGACGCAAATTCCGTGAAGATAGCTTTGGAAAATGCAGGCAAGAACAATATCCCCGAAGAGAGATACACTGCACGGTGCGGCAATGTTATCGATGATGAGGCTCTGAGAGCTGAGATAGGTTCAGGCTACGATATGGTGTGTGCGAATATCGTGGCAGATGTGCTTCTCGGCATGGCGCCGATATTCGGGGGATTTTTGAAAGACAGCGGCAGGCTTGTGATATCGGGCATTATCGACAGCCGCAAAGACGAGGTCCTAGATGCGGTAAAGGCACAGGGGTTTGAGCTTGTGACCGTAAGAGTTAAGGACGACTGGACGGCCGCTTCATTCGTTAAGAAATAACTGTAAGGGGAAAAGCGGCAGCTGTCGGAACATCATAAGAACAGTGAATAGCTCTCCACCAATGACGGAGAGAACACCAAAAACAACCATTCAAACCAAAAGTAAGGAACAGTTAAATGCTCCGTTCATCTCCGCCGACGGCGGTGAGAACACCAAAAACGACCGTTCAAAACTAAAAGTAAGGAACAGTTAAATGCTCCGTTCATCTCCGCCGATGGCAGTGAGAACACACAAAAACCAACCCATTCTAAACTAAAAGAAAGGAACAGTTAAATGCTCCGTTCATCTCCGCCGATGGCGGAGAGAACACACAAAATCCAACCCATTCTAAACTAAAAGAAAGGAACAGTGATTGAAATGCAGTTATTGTTTTTAATTATCAAAAGGATCGAGCTTGTTGACGATATTATGCAGGCTCTGGCACAGTCAGGAGTAAGAGGCGGTACCGTCATCGATAGCTTGGGAATGGCAAAATCGATATCCACAATGGATAATCTTCCTACTATCAACGCTTTAAGAGCTATACTTAACGGAGTTGACCCGTCACAGAAAGGTAAGCTGCTTCTCATCGCAGTTCCAGAGGATCAGGTTAAAACTGCAAGAGATGCTATCATCGGCGTTACCGGTGATCTTGATACTCCGAATGCAGGCGTGTTTTTCGGTGTGCCGATCACATTTGCTGAGGGCATAGGCTGATAAAAAAGAAAAGAGGGAACAGTCCGAAAATGGTCTGTTCCCGTTTTTTGTTTCAGTCCTGAGGATCATACATCCTTGCTGTATACAGCAGCAGATACAGCCCTGCAAATCCTGCCATCAGCCTGTGATATGCTTTGGGGTCTACCCTGCCGCCAACGCTCATAACGTCATATATGACATCTGCCTCTTTTATCTTCTGTCCAGTGCAGGAAAAGCCTGCGTTCTCATAAAAGATGCGCCTTTTAACGCGCTGCTCATAGTTTTTATACCTGCGGTCCACCTCTTCTATCGCAAGGAACAACCTTCTTCCGCGGTATTTTTTCTGAGCGGCTTTAAGTATCTTTGTGCCGTAGCCCTTGCCGCGCTGCTCATCGTCTACCGCAAAGTAAAAAACATAGCTGTCATCACGGTAATTGACAATGTATATAAGGCCGACCCATTTATCACCGTCACGGCAGCTGAAAAAGTTCACATTGCGCCTTGCCGCCCTTTTCATCAGCAGCCCGAACGGTGCGCGTTCATCATCGGGGAAGGCTGTCTGATAGAGATGTTTTATGTTCTCAAGGTCGGTTTGGTCTCTGGTGATGTTTTTAAACACTATTGCCATAGAATACACTCTCCTGTATATAAATCGTAATGATGATATTATAACTCATTAAATATCCGATGTCAAACAGAGACTAGAAAAAACTCTTTACTGCGCAAAGAAAGTATGCTATAATATCAGCGGGGTGATACTATGACTGATAAAGACATATCTGACGAGAAAAACAACTGCAATTATTACGCAACGCAGGACTGCATCGGCTGCGGCTCGTGTCTGTCAGTCTGTCCTCAGAGGTGCATCGATATGTCACAGTTCAAGGCCGTCATCATTCAGGAAAACTGCCTGCACTGCGGAAACTGCAAGCAGATATGCCCGGTGGGCGCGATCAAAGAGCTGTGAGTCAACAGCAGCTGTTATAAACCGGCAAAAATCAGCACCCGACAGGATCAATTCCTGTCGCGTGCGTTTTTTACGTTATCTTATAAAATTAGTAGCCGTCCAGGGCTCCTTCCCGGGCAGGCCGAACTGCTCCTTGCCGAGAGCTATCGACTTTATCAGAAAGCTCATATTCCTTGCAAGCACTCTCATTGTCTGCAGGCCCTCAGCGTCCTGCTCTGCCTCACCGATCTCTCTTCCGTGAACGCAGTTCCAGTACTGGCTCGAAGCAACAGGCATATTGCAGATAGTGAAATACTTGTTCAGCTCATCAAACGTAGCCGTACAGCCGCCGCGCCTTGCAACCACAACGCTCGCACCCACCTTCATAGTCTTGTCGAACCGTGTGCTGAAAAACAGACGGTCAAGACAGGCGATAAGCGTAGCGTTAGCCGATGCATAATACACAGGCGTCGCAACAACAAGTCCGTCAGCCTCTTCAAACTTCGGGGCAAGCTCGTTCACAGCGTCATTGAAAACACACTTTCCGAGCTCTGCACATCTTCGACAGGCTATACAGCCCCTTATATCCTTATTTCCGATATGACAGACCTCTGCCTCGATGCCCTCTTTTTCAAACGTCTTTGCAAGCTCATTCACAGCTATCGCCGTATTCCCGTTTGCATGAGGACTTCCGTTGATTATAAGTACCTTTGCCATAATGACCACCCTTTCGTATTTATTATATTGATCGCCGGATACTTTTGTCGTTTACTATATTATATGCTCCTGAAATACTCTTCTATTTCCTCTTTGCCGGCAGTAACGCTTCCCTGTATCATCTGATCCGAGCCGCCGCCCTTTCCGCCGAGAGCAGCATTTATCTCCTTTGACTTTGCCCTGAGAGCAACGCTCTGCGACGCTATTATGTAGCTGTAGCCCTGCGTCTCTTCTCCGAAGACACCTGCTGCTCCGTCAGTCAGCAGAACTGCCTTGTTTGCTATCTCGCGCATAACGTCACGGCTCAGGCCCTTTGTAAATACGCAGAAGCTTCCTCTGCCGTCATTGTGAAGTCCGTCGATTATCTCCTGCGCCTTCTGCTTTTCGATGTCGCTTATCTGCCGCTTGAGCTCATTATTCTCAGTGAGGAGCCTTTCAACGGCCGCCGCTGTCTTTTCAGGCTTTGCTGAAAGGAGCTTTGATATCTGTGAGACAGTATCCATTCTCTGCCTGAACACCTCAAATGCGTCCAGTCCGCAAAGGATATGCACTCTCGTGCCGCCCTTATAGCTCTCAGATGACAGCACCTTGACTATCCCGATCTTTCCTGTCGAGCTCAGGTGCGGAGCACAGCACGCACACACATCTATCCCTTCGATAGTAACTATCCTTACGTTCTCAGTCATCTCCAGCTTGCTTCTGTACTGCATACTCCCGAGCGTTTCACTGTCAGGATATGTGATAGTGATAGGCACATCTCTGGCTATCGCTTCATTTGCCTTTATCTCACATTCCCTGAGATCCTCCTCTGAGATCACACCGTTGAGATCAAGCGTCACCTCAGAAGACCCGAGATGAAAGCCCACATTCTCATAGCCCAGCTTTTCGTGGATAAATCCCATTATCAGGTGCTCACCCGAATGGTTCTGCATACGTCTGAGCCTTGTATCAGCATCAACACAGCCGTGTACCTTTGCACCGACCTCAAGCGCCGTCTTAGTCTTGTGGATGACCTCTGAGTTTTTCTCATAGGTGTCGAGCACCTCTGCCCCGCCGAGCGTTCCGACATCTCCTGCCTGTCCGCCGCCCTCGGGGAAGAAAGCCGACCTGTCAAGCACGACCTCATAGCCCTTCTTTATCTCGGTGCATGATACTACCACCGCATCAAATTCCAGCAGTGAACCGTCATCAAAAAGCTTTTCAGTCATATTTATACCTCCGTTGATCTGTATTATATACTACTTAGTAATATTTTTAAGGCGATATTTGTTCTGATGCTGCCTACACATTAGTTTACCACTTTGTGAGCCTTTCGTCAAGCTCACACACCGTATTTGATCTTCACCCTCATAAGCTTGTCTCCGACCGGCTTGCCCAGCAGATATAAAAACACCGCATTCGAGATCACATAGCTCAGCAGATATGGCACCGAGGTACCTATCGCTGCCGCATAAAGCTTAAAGCTGAACCCCTCGGCATACCAGAGCACCGTCCATATATCCATTATCATCGAGTATGCCGCACCGCACACCGCACCAAACACGATAAGCACAGCCTTCTTTTTCATCAGCACACCCGATATCAGCCCTGCCGCAAATCCGATCAGCCCCAGAGCCAGCATCATAAACGCCGTCCACGGCCCCTGTCCGAACCAGAAATTCGATATCAGTGCAGTCAGCGCCCCTGTAAGAAAGCCTGCTTCGCACCCAAGATACATTCCCGTAAGAATGATAAGCGCCGTCATTGGCTTTATCACGGGAATGAACCTCCCGATAAGACAAAGCGCCGTCATTATCGCCGTTATCACCATTCTTCTGGTGCCGACCTGCCTCTTGTCATACCCGGTGAAGAACACCAGCAGCGCCAGCACTGCCACCGCCAGAGATATAAAAATATGTCTCTTCTCATCAAACGCCACAGAGCCCGCCACTGCCATTGCAGGTATCAGTATAAACGCTATAAGATACTTTACCGCAGCTCTGATCCTGATATTATCAAGCACAGGCATCAGCGAGTCCTCCTTTCGTTATCGGTCTTTCCTGCCGTTTTTGCGGCAAAGGGTTATCACGTCCTCAGGTGTAACGGCGAGGTCGTAATGCCCCCTGCTTATAAGGCTTGCAGGAGTGGTGAAAAAGTCATTGTCTGCCAGCAGCTGCGCCGCAGGCACGGGGGAAAGAGCTCTCCCCATAAAGAGCACCGCGCACCTGTCGGCACACTCTGCACAGAACTCCGTATCGTGAGTGACTATAACTATCGTCATGCCCGACTGCCTGAGCTCGTACAGTATCTTCAAAAGCCTTCCTCTTGACTGAGCGTCAAGGCTCTTTGTCGGCTCATCGAGCAGCAGCAGCCTTGGCCTGACCGCCAGCACCTTAGCAAGCGCCAGCAGCTGTCTCTCGCCGCCCGAAAGGTCATATGGGTGCTTGTCAAGGTATTTTTCAAGCCCGAACGGTATCTGCTCTATGTGCATTTCTTCCAGCTCTTCCCTGACGGTATTGTGCAGAAACAATGTAGTGACATCCTGCGGGAGCATCGCGAGCGTTCCCGTGTAGAGCGAGTTGTTTTTATAGTCCTTCAGCCTTTTGCCGAACACTTTTATGCTGCCCGAAACGGCTCTTAGTCCGCCCGATATCAGTGAGAGCGCCGTTGTCTTTCCCGAGCCGTTTGCCCCCAGCAGAGCAAACACCTCACCCTTAAAGACCGACAGCGTCAGGCCGTCAATGATGTCTTTGCCGTCGCGCTCATATCTGTAGGTCACGTTTTTTATCTCCAGCGCCTTTTCTTCACCGAGAGGTCTTTTTTCTTTTTCTGTTATCCTCACATCGTTTTTAAAACTGCCCGTTATGAAGTGCCTTGCACTGTTCACATCACAGGGGTATCTCCCACCGCAGCCGAGCTCATGCCCTATCCTCACGGTTGCCGGCATCTCAGAGAGCAGCCCCTCATCTCCCGATGATACCGCGCTGTCTCTGTACTCACACAGCACAAGCTCTCCGTCCTTCAGAAGCATCAGCCTGTCGGCAAACGGCAGGATATTGTCAAGTCTGTGCTCCGCTATGATGACAGTTATGTTCCTGTCGCGGTTGAGCCGCCTTACAGTCTCGGCAAATGAGCGTGCGGCTATCGGGTCAAGCTGAGAGGAAGGCTCATCGAGCACAAGTATCTTAGGTCTCATCACCATTACGGCAGCCAGCGCCAGAAGCTGCTTCTCACCGCCCGATAATGCGGCCGTATCCATGTGCAGCTTATCGTTCAGGCCGAAAAAAGCGGCGGTCTCAGCCACCCTAAGTGCTATCTCGTCCTCAGCAGCGCCAATGCTCTCAAGCCCGAAGGCCAGCTCATGCCAGACCTTGTCGGTAACTATCTGCTGCTCGCATTCCTGTGAAACGAACCCTATCACCGCCGCCGAACGCGACGTGTCCATATCTGCGGTATCCTCACCGGCAACGCTCACTGTGCCTGTAAACTCACCGTTAGGTATGACCTCACGCTTCAGGCACCTGAGCAGCGTTGATTTTCCGCTTCCGCCCGCACCGCAGAGGATAACGAACTCACCCTCTTCAAGCCCGAACGAAACGTTCTTGACCGCCGCCCTCTCACAGAGCGGATATTTAAAGCTCACGCCCTTGACCGTAAGTATCTCCATCTGATATCCACCCCCGCTGAAAGAATAGTCGGTACCGCCGCCAGTATTATGTATGCCGCCTGAGCAGCCGCCCCCAGAAGAGACCCCTCAGACATCACTATATCCGGATAAAAAGCTATATCAAGCCTGTCATAAAGTGCCGCCGCAGCACACACCCCTGTGAGCACTGCCGCAGCAGCTGCCGCAAAAGCGTCAAACGCCGTGAACCGCTCTGTTGTAAAGGCCGTTCTCTTAGCGCTCCCACAGCCGCGTGCAGCCATGCTGTCAGCGGTAACGATGCCGTTTTCAAGCGCCCACGTTATCACCACCGAGAACACCCTCATATCTCCTCTTATCTTATCCACTATGTTCCCGTCACTGTAAAGCCCCAGAGATCGCTGCGCCGTTTTCGTTTTTCTGAACTGTGCCCGTATCAGCGGAATATACCTCAGCGAACAGGACATTACCAGCGCCGCCCTTGCAGAGATCACAGAGAACACGCACAGCAGCTTTTCGCTGTCCATTATCCTCGCAAACGCCGCGAACCAGTATACCACCGATGAAAGCCCTGCCGCAGAATTGAGCCCATAGAGCAAAGCTTCAAGCGTTACGGGAGTATCATTTATCATAAACAGGATAGTTGCGCCCTTGTGAGATATAAGCGGATTTACAAGCGTCAGTATCACAAACAGCAGCCCCACCCAGAGATGCGTTCTCACCGAGGCTCTTCCCTCCTGCACAGTCACATAGACCGCCGCCCCGATGAACGACACCGCCGTTATTATCGGGTAAGGGATAAACATAGGTATCAGTGTGACACATAAAAAAAACAGCGTTGCGCTAAGAGGGTGCATATCGTCAAGCTTTTTCATAACACTCTCTCCTTTCGCAGCGCTGTGCAATTTAAAGGTCTCTCTCCAGATCACAGGTGTAAAGCCACTCGATATCGTCGCCGTCACACACGGTGTATGACGCGCTCCCCACCGATGCGCTCTCGCCGTTTATATGATACACCCAGCCCGAGAGCTCTCCATGCTCGAACTCATATATCTGGGCTATACCTGAAACATAGATATTCTTGCTCCCCTTTGTATCGAGCCTTATGCCGTTCTCCTTAGCGGCCTCGAGCAGAAGCTCGTAGGCGCTCTCCCCTTCACGGATATCGTACTGCGTCTTTTCAAGTATCACTCCGTCATCGGGGATAACTCCGCCTCCGCCGGCTATAGTATCACAGCGGATAGAAACGCTCGCCCTGCCGATGACCTCTCCTGCGGCCTTTGAGCTGTCAGCGTAATAGGCTTTTTCGCTCTTTATATCGGTAAAAATTATCACCGCACAAAGTGCCGCACATATCACACCGATAAACGCGAAATTCTTGGGGCTCCTCCTCTTTGTGAAGATAAGCACCGCCGAAGCTATCAGCCCTATCAGCACCACAGCCCCCACAGCTGCCGGCTTGTAGCCTGTGCCGCTGCTTTCTTTCGTCACGACAGAAGAGCTTGTCTCCGCCTTGCTCCGGCCAGCACTGTTCTCCTTTACCTCAGCGGTCTGTCCGGGCTTTTCGGCGCCTGTATCGTTGCAGCTGTCAAACACGTAAAACGGAGTGTTCCCGTTTTTCATTCTCTGATACGATACCAGCGCGTAAAGCGCCTCAACGGTCGCGGTCTCATTCTCCTCATCACCCGAGACGTGACAGAATGCACCGCTCTCCAGTCTGTACTGCATCAGCGCATCTATCGCACTGCTGCCGTTTTTGATAAACCTCTCATCCTCCTGACAGTCTATCCCGAAGGCAGACAGCGCACATATCACCTGAGACGCGCTCTCGCTGTTCTCGGTGCCCATGCTTTTGAAGCCGCCGTCATCCTGCTGCTTATCGCTCAGCAGCTCTAACGCCTTGTCGCACGCAGCCTTTATCTCATCATCATCTTCATAAAGCGGTGCCAGCGCCTGAAGACACATCGCCGTCACGTCAACGTCTGCAAACTCGCCCATAACTGCCCAGCCGCCGTCATCAAGCTGCATGGAGAGTATCGCATCTGCAGTGCTCTCCTTGGTGACGCCGTTGACCTCGAACCCGTTATTGAGTATATGCAGCCCGAAAACATAGCTCATTATCCCCTGCTCACCGACTGAATTTGAAAGGACCTCGGTTATGTAAGGGCTGTCAGAGCCTGCCGCCGCCAGCGCCAGGGCATACTTCTCCCTTGTAGATGCAGAGGGCACCTCGTTGTCGCTTACATATTTTTCAAGCGCCTGCGCATATGCCGAAAGGTCAGTATCAAAGCTCTGCGATATCGTCATAGCATACCATTCGCTGTCAGCTCCTGCGCCCTCACAAAGCGCGGAATCAGCGTATTTCTGTATGCTTTCCGCGTCTGAGCCGCCCGTCCGGTACACATATATCCCGCTTACGCTGTCCGATATGTCATTATCTGAAAAAGCAGCAAAAGTCGGGAGCGCAAAGCCCCCGACTGCTGTTATGATACTTATGATAAGTAACGCTGCGCGTTTAAAAACCGTTTTAGTCATTTTTCTTTTTGCTGCTGACTACAGCCGCTGCCGCAAGCGCTGCCGCACCTGCTATCATAAGGCCTACAGGGCTGCTTCCGGTCTCAGCGTTTGAAGCTGTCTCAGCCTGAGCTGCTGCCGCTGTGGCGCCTGCTGTGTTGTTGGTCGTACCTGTTGTGGTCGTGGTCTTGGTGTTAGTATCGGTGCTGCTCTTTGAGCTTGTATCTGACTGACTGTCGCTGCTCACTTCGCTTGAGCTGTCTGAAACTACAGCAGATGAGCTGTCAGTATTCTCAGCCGTTACATTCACCGTCAGTATCGGCGGCACCAGCACAAGGCTGTCAGAAACTGCACTGACTACGTGGTCTCCTGCCTCGTCTATAGTGATCTCTGCCTTGCCGTCCTTATCGGTAACAAAGGCTGTCTCCTTGCCGTCAACAGTTATCTTCGCACCCTCTACCGCGAGCTCAACAGTGTTCCAGTCAGCATCATAGCCCAGTCTGCTGAGCGTTACGGAGATAGTCTCTCCTGCCTTGGCATCGGCCTTGTTTATATCGAAATAGCTGTATGAATCCGACCATGTGGTAAGGTCAGTATAAACATATGCGTAAACATAGTCTCCGTCCTCTACCTTTTCAGAAAGGTCAGATGCCATCTTGTTATTTACATAATAGCCGTAGCTTCCGCCGTTGGCAGTTCCCCACAGCTTGTTCAGCGAAAGACCCCATGTGCTTGGTCCTGCCTCAAAGCCGGCAGCTGCACCGCCCTCGTAAAACTTCTCATGTGCCAGATAAAGAGCATCGCTCACCGTAAGAGCGCCGTCACCGTCAGTATCGCTCAGAGCTATCTGCTCCTGAACGACTGCTACCTTGCCGTCCTTGTCCGAGATCGTTACGTAAACGCCTGCGCTGTTCTCCTCAGCAAAAGCACTCACCGAAGCCGCCGAAACTGCGAGCAGCAGCGCTGCAGCATAAGCTGTTATCTTTTTCATTCTTCTTTTCCTCCCTTTTAAGTCTGACATTTCATATATAACCGATATGAATGGTAAATACAGACTAACTTACCTACTATTCTACACCATTGTCAAACGATTGTCAAGGAAAAACAGCGTATTTAATGAACTGCACATTACTATTCGGATAATATTTTGTTAATGTTTTTACCACTATCAGGTGCTCTGAGAGGTGTAAAGCTCATAGTAAGCACCTCTTTTTTCCATAAGCTCCTCGTGGGTACCGCTCTCAAGTATGCCCTTGCCGTCAATATACATTATCCTGTCGCAGTTACGAATAGTTGACAGCCTGTGGGCTATTATGAATGAAGTTCTGCCCTTTAAAAGCTCGGCTATGCCCTGCTGCAAAAGGGCTTCTGTCTTCGCATCTATCGAAGATGTAGCTTCATCAAGAACGAGTATTTTAGGATCGCTGAGAAGTGTTCTTGCAAAGCTTATAAGCTGCTTTTCTCCTCCCGAAAGCTTTGAGCCTCTCTCATTTACCTCAGTATCGTAGCCGTCCTCCATTTCACTGATAAAGCGGTCGGCACACACTGTTCTCGCAGCCCTTACGACCTCTTCATTTGTGGCATCGAGCTTGCTGTAGCGGATATTGTCCATTATCGTGCCGCTGAAAATGAAGCTGTCCTGAAGCATTATGCCCATCTGCAGGCGCAATGATCTGAGCGTCACGCCGGAGATATCTTTTCCGTCAACTGTTATCACGCCGTCAGTAAGGTTATAAAAGCGTGATATGAGCGACACTATAGTAGATTTGCCTGCACCGGTAGGCCCTACCAGCGCTACGCTCTCGCCTGCCTTCACGTCAAAGGACAGGTGCTCTATAACATTGTTGCCCTCTTCATAGGCAAAGGTAACGTCTTTAAAGGAGACCTGACCCTTTATCTCGCCGATATCCTCTGCACCTTCCTTATCGGTAACGGTGACAGGCTCATCGAGAGTTTCAAAGATACGCTCAAGATAGGCTATATTGTTTATGAAGTTGTTCATGATATTTGACAGGCTCATTATCGGCTGCCAGAAGCGTGATGCATAGCCCGTCATCGCCGCAAGGGTGCCGAGAGATACCGTTCCTGCCGGCAGAAGGAGCAGCCCCACTGCAAACATCGCCGCCCTCACAAGGGTGGAGATATTGTCGGTCGTCGGCCATACAAGGTTTGAGTACTTAACGGCGTTCATCCAGCTTTTGCGGTAGCTTGTGTTCAGCCTGTCATATATGCCTGCGTTCTCCTCTTCACGGGTGAACACCTGCGTTATCCTCGCACCTACGATATTCTCCTGCAGGTACGCATTCATATTTGAGCTCTTGTTCGAGACGTCCTGCCAGGCTTTTCTCTGGTGCTTTTTGATAGCAAACATAAGCGCCATGAACAGCGGCAGCCCCGAAAGAGCGACAAGCGTCAGCCTCACATCGACGATGAGCATAAATATCAGAATGAAGATCATATTGAGTATCTCCATAATGAAATTGATGATACCGTTCGAGAGCATATCCGATACGGAATTGACATAGTTTATAACTCTTATAAGTATCTTTCCGTGAGGTCTGTCATCATAGTAGGTAAAGGGCAGCTTCTGCAGGTGCTCAAAAAGGTCCTCTCTGATATCGAAAATGATATTCTGGCCTACCACGGTCATTATCCTTGATCTGATGTTTCCGAGAAGAACGCTCAGCACCGTACACAGCAGCAGAAGGACTGACAGCACGATCAGCTCGCCTGTCCTGCCCTGAGGTATGGTGATATCAAGAGCTCTCTGAGTTATCAGAGGCCCTATCAGGCCTGCTATCGCCGCCATGATACTAATAAAGAGAGACAGTATCATCTTTGCGCGGTATCTTCTGATATACTTGAAGGAGCGCTTCAGGTGTCCGAAATCGAAAGGGGTCTCCAGCTGTTCGTCAACGTCATACTTGTTCCTAGCCATCAGCGCTCACCCCGCTTTCAGCGGCACAGTTTATCCCGCTCTGCAGCTCATATATCTGCTTATAGTAGCCCTCACGGGTGATAAGCTCATCATGCGTGCCGATATCTGAAACCGTGCCGTTTTCGAGAATGATTATCTTATCTGCATTCTTTGATGAGGATATCCTCTGGGCGATGATTATTTTTGTGCACGGGAAATCAAGCCTTCTGTCAAGGCTTTTCTGAATATGGCTCTCGGTCTCCATATCGACAGCAGAGGTGGTGTCATCAAGTATCAGCACGGCCGGCCTTACGGCAAGTGCCCTTGCGAGGGATATCCTCTGCTTCTGTCCTCCCGAAAGGCCGACGCCGCGTTCACCGACTATGGTCTCATATTTATCAGGGAGCTTGTCGATAAACTCCGATGCTGCGGCAAGCTCGGCACAGTGCTTCACGTATTCCTCTTCAAGCTCGCTGTCACCGAAAGCGATGTTCGAGTCAATCGTATCGGAATAGAGGAGAACGTCCTGAGTGGCTATGCTGATGTTTTTTCTCAGCTCTCTCAGCTTGTGCATACGCACGTTCTTGCCGTCAACGAGGACTTCGCCCTCAGTGCAGTCATAGAATCTCGGTATAAGGTTTATCAGCGAGGTCTTTCCGCTGCCCGTTGAGCCCATTATCACAACGTGCTCGCCTGCATTTATCTTGAAGTTAAGATCTTTAAGTATCGGCTTGCCCTTGATTGAGTAGGAAACGTGCCTGAATTCGATATCTCCTTTCAGCCTGTCCTTATCTTCAAAGGCGTCACTGCGGTCTACTATCTTCGGCGCTTCGTAATAGATCTCTATTATCTTTCCTGCGGACGCCATAAAGCGGTAGAAGTCATTGACGTAGTTGCCCATATTTCTCATAGGGCTGCTCACTGCCCAGAGAAGGCCCGAGATAGCGACATACTGCCCCATAGTGAGCTGCCTGTGTATCATAAATATGCCGCCGCACAGCAGCAGCACCACGGAAAGAGCGCCTGCTGCAAGGTCGATCATCGGCTGGTATTTGAGCCAGACCTTTGCGGCGCTTATGTTAGCGCTGCGGTAGACCTCGTCCTTCTCGCGGAATTTCTTTATCTCATAGTCCTCTTTTGCAAAGGCCTTTACAACGCGGTTGCCGGAGATGTTCTCCTGCGCTGCGGTATTGAGATCGGATGCGGTCTCCCTGACCCTGGAATAGGCCTCGCGCGCTTTTTTCGAGAACTTTCTTCTTACCACAAAGATAGCGGGCGTTATCGCGATTATACAGAGGGCGGTCTTCCAGTCGATAGTGAAAAAGTATATCATCGATGCGGTGAAAAGGGCTACAGACTCCACCGCGCCCTTGATGACCCACGAAACCATATGGCGCACCATTTCAAGGTCACCCGTGAGTCTTGTCATAAGGTCGCCTGTGCGGTAACGGTCATAAAAGTCCATATCCTGATTTTCTATCTTGCGGAAAAGGTGCGTTCTCACCCTGTAGATCATTCCCTGAGAGGCAGTTTCATAATACATATTGCAGGCATACTGAAATGCCGTTCTCAGAAGGGTAAAGCCTACCATTCCTATAAGCAGCCACCAGAGCAGTCCCTTCTGCGTCCTGAGGTTCTCGGCGGCGTTCTTGTTTGAGATAAAGGTGTCTATTATCCTTGACTGGAAATACGGAGAGATTATATACATGGCGTTGCACACTATCGACAGCATAAGCGCTGTTATATATGCAGCCCTGCTTCCCTTCATATTGTTCCAGAGCCATCTCAGCTGAAACATTCTCTCACCTCCGTTCGGGTCATTCATCGGATAATTATATCACGGTTTTTTCTCAAATAAAATAGGATATGTTATAATTTATTTAACATATCCTATAACCGGCGTTATTCAGTTTTCGTTCTTTCTCCATTCCGAAGGTGTCACGCCGGCGAACTGCTTGAACTGGCGCGAAAAATGCACCGCATTCCTGTATCCGCACGCATATGCGACCTCCTCGACCGTCATCGCGGAGTATGAAAGGTAGCGCTGCGCCTGTTCGATACGGCTGTTTATAACGTCCTGATTGCAGGTAACGCCGAATGCTTTTTTATACAATAGGTGAAGATAAGGCTCACTGATATTGAGCTGAGACGCCATATTCTCTATTGTCCAGTCTCGGTCGGGAGTAGAATAAATGCGCCTTCTGAGAGCGGACAGCTCACGGTAATGGGCAGTGTCGGTCTCAGGCCTGTGCTCGTCCTCGCTGAAGACCTCACTGAGCATCGCTTTTATAAGGTATCCTGCCGAGCGCATATTCTTCGTTGTGAAATGGCACTCCGCTATCAGCTTGAAATACTGGGAAATGTCAACGCTCTCACCGATGTAAACAGGCTCGTTGAACCTCACACCGACAGCCGCGGTAAGGTTCTCGGTAGTGTCGAACTGTATCCAGTCGTTTATGTAATCGCCGCCGTTAGCCTTATAATAATTCGGCGTAAGCCTGTCATATATCAGAAATGTGTTGGGCTCAAAGAAATACCTTCTGCCGTCGATCACGAACTCTGCCTTTGTTTTCACAAAAAGCAGCAGATAGCCGTCATAGCCCTTTGGCCTGTCAAAAACGAAGGACTTGTCATGCCTGCAGGCGCAGCCCATTGCACGAATATCAAACATAGTTATCCCTCCAAGGATAGTGAACCGAGACTGTGTCCGAAAAGGACAGCTTTCAACAAAAGCATTATAGCATATAATATCAGAAATGTAAAGCCGCGTAAGCAAAAAACGTTATTTCTTATCTTGAAAGACTTTACTTTTTTGTTAGAATGTGTTATTATATATTCAGTTATGTTTCATGAAAAGCGGTGAGGATATGCAAAAAAAACAAAAGCGCAGACACAGTCTGAACAGCATCGTTAAGATACAGCTGCTGATAATGATAAGCTTCAGCGTTATAGTTATCGCTGCCGTGGCTATAGTTTCAAACCTTGCGATCACAAAAACAGACGAGACGCTCAAAAACAAGGTCATTTCCCTTACATCCTCACTGAACGTACAGATGAAGCTGAATATGGACGGCTACCTTTCCAGAATGGAGACTATCGCGGCGCTTGCCTTCGGAGAGGAGAGCTCATACACCTATGATGCTACCGACCCCGACAACGACGAATATGAGGCCATAAATACCGAAAAGATCATCACGGACAAGCTTTACAGCCTTTGTATAATGGAAAACTTTGTTGATTACGGCATAGTTTACCGCAACAACAGGACCGTCGGAAAGATATCGAACGGAACGCTCACCCTGTTCGGAGACAAGATATATGACGAGCTGAGCTCGATGATATACCGCCCGAGGACCAATGACGGATGGCAGGCCGGCTATAACAATGATTTCAAGAGGATATACTATGTAAAGCAGGTGCACGAGAACGCCGTGCTTGTAATATCGTTCTACACCACCGAGCTCGATACCGTTTTTGACAACCCCGAGACCCTTGCCGATATGAACATAAGGCTCGTTGACAACGACTATAACATAATCTACTCAAAAGAAAGCAAGGAGATCGGCAAGCCCGTTCCCAAAGATATCAGCAGCAGGATAGACGACAGATCATCTGCCGCAGTGATGGACGATGAATACCTCGTCTCAGTAAACAGCTGCGGAGACTGGTACGTGGTCTGCTCTATCCCCACACAGATCATACTCAATGAGAAAAACGAAGTCAAGCTCTTCATCTACGTTACGGGGGCTGCCGCGGCAGTGCTCGCAGCGCTGATAGGACTTCTCCTGACCTACAAGCTGACAAACAGGATCAAGAGCATAGTTTCAACACTTGATACCAAAGCAAGCGTTGACCTGCTGACAGGTGTGCTCAACAAGAGCTACTTCGAGGAATATGCAGGCAATGCTATCTCGGCATCACTTGAAACGGAACCCCATGCGATGCTGATACTTGATATAGATAACTTCAAGGGCGTTAACGACACCCTCGGCCATGCTTACGGAGACAAGGTCCTCCGCAAGACGGGCGAGATACTCAGAAGCACCTTTACGGAAGACGATTATCTCGGAAGGATAGGCGGAGACGAGTTCTGCGTGCTGATAAACAAGCGCTTCAACAGCCCAGAGAAATTCAAGGAATATGTAACCAGCAAATGCTATGAACTCTGCAGCGCATACCATAACAATTATACCGGAGACGACGGCACCTACAAGATCTCCGCGAGCGTAGGCGCGGCACTTTACCCCGAGAACGGAAAGACCTTTGATGAGCTATACAAGGCCTGCGACAAGGCTTTGTATAAGTCTAAAAACGCCGGCAGAGACAGCTACAGCTTCTATGAGCCGTCAATGGAAAGTGAGGCGAAGCAGTGATGAAAAGAAGGATAATTCCGGCAGTGCTCGCAGCTTCGGTATTGGCGCTTACGGCTTGCAGCGGAGATACCGTTATAAGAGATCAGAAGGAACAGACCACTATCACGCTTTCATGGTGGGGGAATGATGCGAGAAACGAATACACCCTTGAAGCCGTTGCGAGATTTGAAAGGCTGCACCCGAACATAAAGGTCGAATGCAGCTACTCAGAGTGGTCAGGATATGAAGCGAGAAGCAAGGTGCGTATGATATCCGGCACCGAGGCTGACGTTATGCAGGTAAATGCAGGCTGGCTGAGACAGTATTCACCTGACGGCACGGGCTACTATGACATAGAGGAGCTTGCCGATACCGTTGACCTATCAAATTTCAGCGCACAGTACCTTGACTACGGCAGAAGAAACGGTGTGCTCAACGCTATCCCGATAGCTATGAATGCCGAGACCGTTTATATCAACAAATCAGTGTATGATTCCTACGGGCTTGATGTGCCAAAGACCTGGGACGATCTGTTTGAAGCTGCTAAAGTTATGTCTAAAGACGGCGTGTACCCGATATCGGGGGCATCAAAGGCGCTGTGGCTTTATTTTATCGCCTACGCCGAGCAGATGAACGGCAAGCACTTTTTCTCCGACAATGACGCTATAACATTTACTGCCGATGACCTGCAGATGATGATAGAGCTTTATGTGCGTATGGTCAACGAGAAGGTTCTGCCGCTGGTAGAGGATTTTCAGAGGTTTAATATAGATAATCTGCAGTATGCAGGGCTTGTGGCATGGGTGAGCGATGCGATGAACTATTTTGAAGAGCCCATAGCGAACGGCTCTGAGATAATAGCTGCAAGCTATACCTCTGCAGACCCCGGAAAGTCCGGTGAGGGCTGGTATGCAAAGCCTGCCACCCTTTACGCCGTGAGCAAGAACACCGAGCATCCGAAGGAAGCCGCCGAGCTGCTGGACTTTATGCTCAACAGCACCGAATGGGCGGAGCTTCAGGGCGTTGAAAAGGGCATACCGATAAGCTCATCAGTAAGGGCTTACCTTGAAGACGAGGGACTTATGAGCGGAATACAGTTTGAGGCGTCTCAGGTAATGGAGAATAACGAACTGATATCGCCGATGAACTCTCTTATCGAGGATTCGATCCTCTATGATTCGTTCATAGATGCCTGCAATCTCGTTATCTTTGACAAGGCCACCGCCGAAGAAGCGGCTGCCCAGCTATATGACATCTATGACGAAAACTATGATATGCAATAAGCAAAGCCCTCAGACGTTAATGCCTGAGGGCTGTTTTTCACAAATGGACCCGAGGAGGTTTGAACTCCCGGCCTCTGCGTTGCGAACGCAGCGCTCTCCCAACTGAGCTACGGGCCCCTGTATACTGAAAGAGCACGCAAACTGCGTGCTCTTTTCAAAGTGGGAGAAGGTGGATTCGAACCACCGAAGCTGAAAGCAACAGATTTACAGTCTGCCCCCTTTGGCCACTCGGGAATTCTCCCATATTAA
>ODAI014806607.1_pt1 | contig 28623 bp, 18 predicted proteins | sample 1539321 | NCBI WGS metagenome assembly ODAI01 (sample SAMN02144231, study PRJEB22623) | gut metagenome | biome: sheep rumen | host: Ovis aries | place: New Zealand
AAAAATGAAGGACGAAAATTAAATTGCGTATGCCGAAGGTTTTACGTAATTCCCTATTTACTGGATAATCAGGGAAAAAATTAACAACTATTAGTGCGCTCTAAGCGCCTAACCCAATTCTAAATTTTTAATCAATTAAGCCAAATGAAACAAAAGTTTATCTTCGTCGTAGTTGCACTCTTCGCAACCGTACTGGTTTCCGCACAGCAGATGCCAGACATCCCAGTTGACCAAGGTGTAAGAATCGGGCATCTTGACAACGGCCTGACGTACTACCTTCGCCACAACAACACCCCAGAGAAGAAGGCCAACTTCTATATTGCCCAGCGGGTGGGCTCCATCCAGGAGAACGACTCCCAGCAGGGACTGGCCCACTTCCTAGAGCACATGGCCTTCAACGGCTCAGAGCATTTCCCCACAGGAACGATGACGGAATACCTACAGTCCATTGGCGTGGAGTATGGTCGTAGTCTGAATGCCTACACCATGATTGACCGTACGGTCTATTACGTGGCCGACGTCAGCACCGACCGTCAGTCCGCCCTAGACTCTTGCATGCTCGTGCTGAGAGACTGGTCGAGCGGCATCACCGTCACCCCCGAGGAAATCGAGAAGGAGCGCGACGTGATCCACAACGAATACCGTTTACGCAACACACCGATGGGCCGTATGCAGGAGCGTGCACTCCCCATCCTGTTCCAAGGGTCGAAATACGGCTACCGCATGCCTATCGGCAAGATGGAAATCGTGGATAACTTCAAGCCCGAGGAACTTGTGGCCTACTATAAAAAATGGTATCGTCCCGACAATCAGGCGATAATCATCGTGGGCGACATTGATGTCGATTACACGGAGAACCTGATCAAGAAACTTTTCGGTGACATTGTCGTGCCTGCCGATGCAGCCAAGGTCATCGACGAACCTGTGCCCGACAACGAGCAGGCCATCTACGTGGCAGAGAAGGACAAGGAACAACAGTACTCCGCCTTAATACTCTCGATGAAGCGCGACCCAGTTCCCACAGAAATGAAAAAGAGTATGGCCTACCTTGTACAAGATTTTCTGAGCGATATGATCTGTGTCATGCTGGATGCCCGTTTCTCTGAAATGGCACAGCAGCCAGACTGTCCCTTCCTCCAGGTCATCACACAAGACGATAACTTCATGGGACTTTCCCGCACCAAGGAAGCCCTGAGACTGATTGGCGTGGCTAAACCTGGACAGGACATTGAGACCATGAAGGCCGTAGTACGCGAGGCTAAACGCGCCAGGGACTTCGGCTTCACCGCCACAGAGTATGCCCGTGCCAAGGCCGACTACCTGAGTGTGCTGGAGAAGACCTATACCAACCGCGATAAGCGCAAGAACGAGGAATATGCCGACGATTATATCGAGAACTTCCTAGAGCAGGAGCCCATCCCCTCAATCGAAGACCTCTACCAGACGGTGAACATGCTGGCCCAGCAGTTGCCGTTTGAAGTCGTCAACCAATTTGCCCAGCAGATCATCAACACCGACGACCATAACCTCGTAGCCTTCTTCATGGAACAGGAGACCGACGACAAGACGTATGTCGCCCCCGAGACCATGAAACAGGCCGTGGAGAGCGTGCGCACGGAGGTACTCACCGCCTGGGTCGATAACGTGAAGGAGGAGCCGCTGATTGCCGAACTCCCCGCCAAGGGCAAGATCGTCAAGGAAACGGAGCAGACCACGCTCGGCTACAAGGAACTAACCCTCTCCAACGGGGCTCGCGTCATCCTGAAGAAGACTGACTTCAAGAACGACGAGGTCAGACTGCAGGGAGAGGCCAAAGGCGGTATGGCAGCCTTCGGGAAACAGGACATCATGAACCTGCAGTTGATCGATGCCGCCATCATGTACAGCGGACTCGGCAACTTCTCGAAATCTGAACTCGACAAGGCCCTGGCAGGCAAACAAGCCAGTGTCAGCACCAGTGTGGCAGAAGACCGCCAGTATATTATCGGACACTCCACGCCGAAAGACCTGGAGACCCTCTTCCAACTGCTCTATCTGACACAGACCAACATCAATAAGGACGTGAACTCCGTAGCCTCTTTCGTCAACCAGATGCAGACGGTCCTGGCCAACAAGAACCTGAACCACAAAATGGTCTATTCTGACTCTGTGGCAAGCACACTCCACAACGGAAGCCTTCTGTTCCGCATTCCCGAGGCTGCCGATATCCAGCAGTTCGACTATGACCGTACGCTGGAGATGGCCCGCCAGTTGCTTGGCAATGCCAGCGGCTTCATCTATACCTTCATAGGCAACTTCGACGAACAGCAGATCCGCCCGCTCATCGAACAGTACATCGCCAGCCTGCCCAGCCAGGCCACGACAGATTTCCCCGCCAAGGACATACGCACCTACTTCCAGGGACAAGTGACCAACAACTTCACCCAGAAGATGGAGACACCACAGGCCCAGACCACGGAAATCTGGCTGAGCGACAAGATTGCCTATACGCTGGAAAACAGGGTACTGCTGGATGCTGCTGCCAGGATCCTGACGCGCATCTACGACCGTACGATTCGTGAGGTGGAGAGCGCCGCCTATCATGTGGGTGCCGAATGCGAGATCGACACCAAGGGCTCTGTTCCCGTCGCCACCCTCACCGTTGAGGCACCTACCAATCCCGACAAACAGCAAATTGCCCGCGACCTGATGCTGAAATACTTCAAGGAGTCGAGTGAGAAAATCAGCGAGGAAGACCTGAACACCGTCAAGGAGATTCTTTTGAAACAGGCTCAGGACAAGGCACGTGAGAACGGTTACTGGATCGACGTGCTGACAGAATATACCGCTGAGGGCGTGGATATCCATACCGACTATGTCAAGATGGTCAACAGTCTCACAACAGCACAGGTTCAGCAGATGATTGCCAAGATGCTGGAGGCGGGCAACCATGCCGAGGTCGTCATGATGCCCACCAATTAGCATGACAGGACGCGAGATACGTACCCCGTTGGTTCCGAACCCTTTGGTGGCTATGCAACTGCCTACTTCCCCAGGAATTTCGTGTTCAGGTAGTCGTTGAAGGCCTCCTTGTAGTTGTCGCCGATGGGCAGATAGGTGTCGGCATCCATGATCACGCGGTTCTTGTTCACCTCCTGGATCTGCTTCAGGTTAATGATGTAGGAACGATGGATGCGCATGAAGTAAGCAGGCAGATACTCTTCCATCTTCTTCATCGAGAGCAGGGTGACGACTGGCTTGGGCTGACTCTGGAGATGGATCTTCAGATACTCGCTCATGCCCTCGATATAGCGGATGTCGCTGATAGCGAGTTTCACCACTTTATAGTCAGTCTTTACGAAGATGGTATCGTCTTCGCCAGGCTGTGAAGGCAGTTCTGGCACAGGCTCCGCGGAGGTAGTTGTCTCCAGCCGCTCACGCAGGCGGTTGGCAGCGCGCTGGAAGTCCTGCAGGCCGAAAGGCTTCAGCAGGTAATCGACAGCATTCACCTTGAAGCCCTCGACGGCATATTCCGAATAGGCTGTGGTGAACACGACGAGCGGAGGCACCGCCAGCGACTTCACGAACTCCATCCCGTTGAGGTCGGGCATGTTAATGTCGCAGAAAATGGCATCAAGAAGGGCGACAAACTCTTCATCCCGAAGAAGCAACGTGCACAGATCTGGTAAACGAATAAGGGCTGCTCATTCAGCAGCCCTTATTCGTCATGATGTTCAGCACCATCTCATCGGTCTTGCACATGGCGTCAGCACCTATGCTGGTCAGATTGTGGATGCTCTTATCGACACAGTCATCCACGATTCCCTCCGAGGAGGTGACGCACTTGCCTTCCATAGCCAGCAGGGCGGAGAGCAGGGCGGTAGATACACCGCTCGTGATCTTCAGCGAACAGGACGGCTTGGCTCCGTCGCAGATCATACCCGTCAGGTTGGCAATCATATTCTTGACAGCGTAGCAGATGCGGCTATAGTCCCCACCCATCAGGTAGGTGATGCCACAACTGCTGCCGATCGAGGCAACCACACAACCGCAGAGAGCAGACAACTTGCCAAGGCTCTGCTTGATATAGATGGCCGTCAGGTGGGAAAGCATCAGCGCACGGATCAGTTCTTCCTCCGTATTCTCGTTTTCCTTGGCATAGACACACACGGGATTCGTGGCGCAGATGCCTTGGTTGCCACTGCCTGAGTTCGACATCACGGGTATCATGGCACCACCCATGCGGGCATCGCAGGCAGAGGCCGTGCGGGAGATGATATGGCAGAAGATAGAGTTGCCGAAGATGCCCTTCGACAGCGGACGGTCGATGGTCTTGCCGAGGTTATGGCCGTAGTTGCCCTTGATGGCCTCGCGTGCGGCATTCATATTATAGGTACGCGCCTCCTCGATGAAGCGGATCTCGTCGAGGGGAGCGGTGGTGGCAAAGTCGAAGATGAGGCGCATATCGAGTGGTAAGTCCAGCAGACAATCCTCCGTCCCCACTTCTGATGCCTCACTTCCCCTTTCCACGAAATGGGTATGACTGCCGGCGATGATGGCCGTTGCCTCCCTGTCGCCAGTTTGGCAGGTCACCTCGACATAGAGTTTCTCACAGATACCTTCCTTCAACATGATACTGATGCGCTTCTCCTGGATATACTGTTTACCTGCTTCCAGTGCCTCTGGCGTCAGGTCTTTCAGCACCTCCAACTGATAGTCGCTCTTGCCGACCAGTGCGCCAAGGGCAATGGCGATGGGGAGTCCGATCATGCCCGTACCGGGGATGCCGACACCCATGGCGTTTTTCAGGATGTTCGCACTCAGGCGGGCTTCGATCTTCTCTGGACGGCAGCCCAGTTGTTCGGTGGCCTTCGCCGTACAGAGGGCCACGGCCATCGGCTCTGTGCAGCCGATGGCTGGTACCACTTCCTGACGGACGAGAGCAATGATGCGCTCACGTGTTTCCTTGTCAATCATTTCCTGTAATTCTCCATTCCTGTGTTCAGGAAGTCTATATAGGCTTGTATGTCTTCGTCGTAGGCGCGGCTGCCTGCCAGTGGCTTGCCCGTCGCGGGATCGACCATCACATAGAAGGGCTGCGCATTGGCACCAAACTTATGGCTCTGCAGATAACTCCACTTCGCACCCACGGTGCGCAGGGTCTTCACGGTGCCGTCCTCCTCCGTCACCTCATAGGGCTCTGCCAGCGGGGTCTTGTCATCCACATAGAGGGAGATGAGCACGAAGTCCTTCGTCAGTTTCTCTGCCACTGTCGCATCTGTCCAGACGGCAGCCTCCATCTTTCGGCAGTTCACGCAGCCGAAGCCGGTGAAGTCGATGAGCACGGGCTTGCCCTCAGCACGGGCGGCAGCCATTCCCAGGTCGTAGTCCTTATACTTCGCCTCGACCACCTTGGTGTTCAGGTTGAAGTCCTGGGTGTTCATCGGGGGGGCAAAGGCACTGACGGCCTTGCACGGTGCGCCCCAGAGTCCGGGGACCATATACACGGCAAAGGCCAGCGACACCAGTCCACCCATGATGCAGACCACGGGCATCGGCTTATGAAGTTCCCCGCCGATCTCGTCGGTCTGGAATTTCAGCCAGCCGCAGAGGTAGGCGCCAAGGAGTGCGAAGATGACAATCCAAAGGGAGAGGAACACCTCGCGGTCCAGCAGATGCCAGCCGTAGGCCAGGTCGGCGACGGAGAAGAACTTCAGGGCAAAGGCCAGTTCGACGAAGCCCAGCACCACTTTCAGCGTGTTCATCCATGAGCCCGACTTCGGGGCCTGTTTCAGCCAGGAGGGGAACATGGCGAAGAGGGTGAACGGCAGGGCCAGTGCCAAGGCGAAGCCGAACATGCCAAGCGCCGGGGCCAGCCAGTTGCCACTGGTGGTCGTCTCCACGAGCAACAGACCTATGATGGGGGCTGTGCAGGAGAAGGACACAAGCACCAGGGTGAACGCCATGAGGAAGATACTCAGCAGACCACTTGTCTCGGAGGCCTTAGTATCGACGCTGTTGGCCCAACTGTCGGGCAGTTTGATCTCAAACCATCCGAAGAAGGAGAGGGCAAAGACCACCAGCAACAGGAAGAGGAAGATGTTGAAGACGGCATTGGTTGACATGGCATTGAGTGTGTCAGAGCCAAACACTGCCGTCACCAGCAAACCCAGTCCGAGGTATATCACGATGATACTCACGCCGTAGGTGATGGCATCACGGATGCCTTTCGCCTTGTCATCCTTGGCGCGCTTGAGGAAGAACGACACCGTCATCGGGATAATCGGCCAGATGCAAGGCATGCAGACTGCCAGCAGGCCGCCGACGAATCCCATCAGCAGGATATACAATAAGGAGTGGTCGGCAAGATTCTCGCCCTCGCCCGCAGAGCGGAGTTCGGCAATGACGGGCTGCCAGAGGTCTCCCCCGCTCAGTCCCCCTCGGCCTCCAGCCTCTTCCCCTGACACAGGGGAAGAAAAGGTTCCCGCCTCAGAAGGAGAGACCTTTCCCTCCCCTGAGTAGGATGAATCAGGGATGGCAGAAGCACCCTTACGGTTAGGATCGTTCTGTCCCCCCTCGGGTCTTGGACCGCCCTGCTCCCCAGGTCTTGGGGGCATCTGCCCGTCCATGTGTGGCGGACGATGGCCGTCGGGTCCCTCCCCCATCCCACCTGGCGGTGGTCCGGGTCTGCCCTCAGGCCCTTGCGCTCCCCCTTTTGCCACTTCCTTGGCCTTGCCTTGTTTCTTCAGGGCAACCTCGGAAGGAGGCAGGCAACTCTCGTCGTTACAGGCGCCATACTCCAAGTAACAGTCGATATCGTAGTCGGGCTTCGTGAAACGAACCTTCTGCACGAACGTCACGCTCTTCTCGAAGAAGCGCAACTCCATGTCGAAGAGTTTGTCGAACTGCTTGATTTCCTTGCCGCGCGGCTGTAGTCTGCCCACAGCCTCCACACCCTCCATCTTCACGGGGTTGAAGGTAGCCGAGATAGGACCGTCGTTGCCAAGGTCCGTGGAATACACATGCCATCCCGGGTCGATCGTGGCCGAGAAGACAATCTCACCCTCACCCCCCTTCAGTTCCTTCAACTGAGAGGAGAAATGCACGGGATTCATCATCTGTGCCTGAGTCGCCAACGTCAGGACACACAGCAGCAGGGCTGCAAAAAACTTCTTCATCATCGGTGATAATGCTTTTTTCTTTAAATACGCGTTCCCCATTGGCAAAGGTACACAAAAATGGCGGAATCGTCCGCCATTTAAGTTTTTTTATTAATAGTGCAGAGTTATGGCACAGTTTGCTTAAGTTTCAATCATTAGATATCACTTAAACAACTCGTCAAGCAGCGTGTAGAAGGCAGGATCCTCGCCAACGATGGTCTTCACGATCTTACCATCAGGGCCGACGACGATCTTCGTGGGGAATCCCTGGATGCCATACTGCTCCAGCACCTTTGAGTCACTGGGATTATACACATGGAGCCAAGGCAGTTCATGCTTCTCGACGGCAGCCTTCCACTTGGTCTCCGAGTCGTTGCAGTCGATACCCAGGATCTCGAACTTGCCAGCGTACTTCTTGTAATACTCCTTCATCTGAGGGAATCCCTTGATGCACCAGCCACACCAGGAACCCCAGAAGTCGAGGATGACGTACTTACCACGGAGACTGCTGAGGGTAAGTGGTTTGCCACTCAGGTCGTTCAGCGTGAAGTCGGGGGCTTCGATGCCCTCGGCCTGCTTGGCGGCAGCCTCTTCCTCGGCTTTCTGCTGGGTCTCCATCTGGTCGATGGCGTTCTGATAGAGAGGCTTGCAGCGACCATCGCGCACACTGGCAGAAAGTAACTGGGCGGCAGCCTTCATCTTGTCCAAGTCCTGCAACTGTGGGATGATGGCAGCAGAGGCCTCCCAGTCGGGATGAGCCTTGATGAAGCCCGTAACGGCATCCTCAATCTTCTGCTGCAGAGCGGGCAACTGCTCCTGATAGACCTTCATCAGCGAGTCTCTCGAGGCACCAGCGTCAAGTTTCGCCTGAAGGTCGGCCATAAAGGCAAACAAAGGTTTGCCAGCCTCCTCGATGGCGGTGTCGGCCTCATGGAACTGAGCATAGAATGCCGAGCCGTTGATGTCGTAGCGGCTGTCGTCCTCGGCTGTCAGTACGACCTCTTCACCAGGTACAGCGGGAATCTGATACTGTGCGCTAGGCAACCCACGGAACAATTGGGGCTCCACAAGATAGAGCGTCGTCACTGCAGGCACCTCAACCTCGAAGTCGAACACGCCCTTCTGGCCCGTAAAGGTCTGGCGGTTGTCATCCTGCGACACCACGACGATGGTGTCACCCACGTTCTTCACGTTCATCTTCACGTGCAACTTGTTACCTGCCGCACAACTACTGAATGCGGTCAGGGCCATCAAAGCAAATAGTATTTTCTTCATCATTCTAAGTTTGTTTATATTCTTTATTTTGCCATTGTCCATACTCACCTGAGGTTTTGCTCTATCCACTCGACGATGCCTTCGTGTGAAGGACGGGGGGCATCAAGGGAGATGATGCGACCCTCCCTGTCGAACATCAGGAAACGGGGAATGCCGTCGATATCGTAGTTCTTGCAGAGTTGGGACTTGAAGTTATCAGGACAGATGAACTGTCGCCACTCAGGCTTGTCGGCTGCCACCTTACGCTCCCAAAGCCGGCGGTTCTGGTCGAGTGAGATACTGATGATCTCCAGCCGCTTGTCACCCTTGAAGTGCTGGTAGAGTTTCTCCATGTAAGGTGTCTCAGCCACACAGGGGCCGCACCAGGTAGCCCAGCAGTCTATATAGACGGCACGTCCGCTCAGGTCTTTCAAGGTGTATCGTTTACCCTCCTTGTCATACATCTCGAAGTCGGCGGCAACAGCCCCCTTCTTCAACTTAGAGTAGTGGTCATAAAGCCGCTTGGCTTCTGCATGAGCCTGCTCGTTGGTGGAAGTCTTCAGATAGGCCTCATAGGCATCGTCCATATCCTCAGGGGCATCCTTCAGCACGGACTGGATGTATTCGTCGGCGAAACTGTTGATGACGTCCTGATTGAAGAAGAGCCGTCTGAGTCGGTTAAAGTAACTCTCATGGCTGTTCTTGCCTGGTTCATCGGGATGGCAACTGCCGTACCAGCGCAGGTAGCGGCCTGCCATGTCGATCTGGTCTGGGTCATTGCGGTCGAAAGACTCTATCCATGCCACGAAGTCGGGGTCCATCTTATCGGCCTCTGACCAGGCATAGCGGCAGAGCGATGCACTGGTCTGCTCCTGGAGTTGCTGCAGGATTTGTCTGCGGAAGTTGAGGCTCTTCACGCTCATGACACGGGCCTTCTCTCGATCGATGTCCTTGAGGAAGAGTTCACGGTAGGTTGCAAAGGTGAGCGTGTCAATACGTTCGAAGGGCCAGCGTTCAAAGAGGTCATCAGCATCGCCATTCAGATAGTCGTAGCAGTCGCGGTTGTCACCATGGTAGTCCACCACCATCTTATTGTATTTCTCACCGTCCTGCTCTACCTCTTTGATACCAATCTTCAAATTAGCCTTCATGCCTGGTTCAAGAAAGAAAGTTGTGGTGGCTCGCATCTCCTCGGCCTGCAGATAGGCCGTGGCTGGTGCAAGCACCTTGACGGATGTCTGGAAGTTGCCATCGGCAGCCACCTGCAAGGTGTCGTAGCGCACGTCGTCACCGACATACTGAATCAGCATGAGATTACCGCTGGTCATACCCTTGATGTTGCCGGAGAGTTGCGCGTCCTGTGCGCTCGCAGATGCTCCTGTCAAGCATGCCATCAAAGTCAGAAATATCTTTTTCATTATTTAGTGATTTTATCGAAATAGTCAGTAAACTCTTCCTCAGAAGGACGCATGGCATCGGGTGTGATAATCTTCCCTTCCTTGTCGATGATGATGAAACGAGGAATGCCGATGGTGTGATAGACATCGTTGAGCACAGTATCGCCCTCAGGGGTGATCAGGTAGTGATGCCATGAGGTGGGATGCTTGGCCAGAAAGTTCTTCCAGCGGTCGGCTTTCTTATCACAGGCAATGCTCATGATGTGTACATCCTCGCGCTGCGCATACCGTTGTTGTAGTTTCTCTATAAACGGCATCTCCTCGATACAGGGCACGCACCAGGTGCCCCAGATGTCGATGAGCAGCGTCTTGCCAAGGAAGTCGCTCAGCGACAACTGCCTGCCATCAGTATCAGTAAAGGTGAAGTCGGGGGCCTGCTCGCCTGGGTAAGTCTTGCCGAAGGAGGTTGTCGTCTCGTCATAGGCATTTCTGACACGGACAGCCAGTGAGTCGGGCGGCGTAGTAGCCAGGTACCTTTCCATGATCGCCTTCGGATTCTCTACTGTGCCAACCATCTGAATCAGACTGATGGCGAAATCACACCTGTAGCGCACGCGCCACTCCTCGTTAGGGATATTCTTCTCAATGGCTTCGGCCATAGCATTGACATAGTCGTCATGAGTTGCCAGATCCGTGAGTGGCAGTTTCTGTGCCAGGTAGTCTGTGATGGCCTCCTCGTCGTAGGTCTCTGGCAACTGCTGTCCTCTCAGGGAATCGTTGGAAGTCTGTGCGCTGGCACCGAGAGAGAAGAGTGCCAGCAACACTGCACATAGTGTTATCCTCTTACCAACCATAGTCTTCGTTTCAATTTTCATCACCCCAGTCTTCATTTCCCATATCTGCGCCCTCATAGACATCTATCCAATCATAGTTGTCAACAACCTCTGTACGCACATCACCGTCAAGATATGTGTTCTGAACAATCTGGTTGCCACTACGAGTAATCTCCATGTTCGTGATAGGAATGGCATAGCGATGTGACTTGACAGGCAGCGTATAACGGATAAATGTCTCCCCATCGGGGACATTGTCGATAACCTTATAGAAAACATGCTCCACGGTCACATCGTCGGCAGTAGTCTCGTTGTAGGCCAGTCGGCGGATATCGAACCAACGCATCACAAACGGCATCTCTCGGTGGCGCTCATCCAGTATCAGTTGGATGGCCTCCTGCTGTGAGGCAGCCTCCAGTTTGATGCCATCGCCACCAGCACGCATGCGGGCATATCGCAGTTGATTTAACAGGTTCATTGCCTCGTCAATCTGGTTCTGACGCGCCAGGGCCTCTGCGGCAGTGAGCAACATCTCAGGCACCGTAGGTCCCGACTGGATCTGATCCTCCCAGATGTAGTGGTAGAATTTGCGATAGAGGATATCATCGCCAAAGCCGCCAACCCATACACTCCACAGTGTGTGACTGCCGAAGAACTGCTCGAAGCGCAGGTCATTGTCGTGGTCATAGAGTCCCAGCAGAGTCGCCGAAGGAATCATATAATGTCCACTGCTGGCTGCGAAATACTGGGAGTAGTAGTTCTCCTGAAAGTCAGCCAGTTGATTAGGCGCATAGCCATAGTACTCCGAGTAAAAGACAGGCATTCCTTCACTGGTAATTGGATTCGAGGCATAATCCTCCATCAGTTCCAGTTCGTTGTAGTCCTGTAGCGTGGCCGACTGGCTTGCCAGCGCCTGCTTCGCATAGTCAACAGCCTTGTCATATTGCTGGGTGAACAGGTAGTATCTTGCCAGCATAGCCGCCACGGCTGGTTTGCTCACGCGCCAGCGGCTGCCGACATCGCCCTGGGATGTCTTTAAGGCTTCGTTCAGGTCAGACAGTATCTGCTCATAAGTTTCCTCCAGTGTAGCACGGGCGACATTTTCCTCATAACTGGTACTCTTTTTCAGTGGCAGTCCCAGTTCGCCCTTGGTCTCTTCAGCGTATGGCAAACAGTAGGTCTGGGCCAGATTCCAGAAGGCAAGGGCTCGCGTGAAGTAGGCCTGTGCCAGATAGTCTATGCGCTGCTGTTCGGTAATATCCTCCACATTACCAATCTCATTGATAATCAGGTTGGCTATGAACACTTTCTTGTATTCACTCTCCCAGACCTCGTCACCGTATTGTACATTGGCAGCATCGGCAATGCCGAATACGAATCCATTCAGATAACTATCAGGCAGGTAGCCCAACTGCTCATACATCTCAGGTTTGACATCGATATCGTCAGACGAAGCAATGGCGTATGCCACCTTACTATTGAAGATGTCACTGCTGTTGAAAAGCGCGTCGATCTGCTTTCCGCTGCCCAGCACTTCGTTTTCTCCCTTCGATGGTACGGTGTCCAGATAGTCGTTGCAACTTGAAAGGATTTGGGGAACAAGGAGCAATGGCAGCAAGTAGGTCGCTTTCAGTCTTACGTTCTTTACTATATTTGGTAAATAATTGGTAATCATAACTCTGTTTTCTTAACTCTTGGTTCTTAACTATAATTTGATGCTTGCTCCGAGCGTGAACGTCAGTTCCGGACGGTAGGTACCTGGCAAGTACTCCGGATGATAGTTCTTGGAGTTGGCTGCCCAGATGAGGCCGACATTCTCCAGTTTCCCGAACACACTGATATCCTTTACCCAGCCGTTGCCCAGCCACTTGTGGGGCAACTGGTAGTTCAGATCAATCTCACTCAGATAGATGTACGAGGCATCCTCGGAAGTGATGTCGAGTGAGTTGCGGTACATACTCCATGCGTTGTAATACATCAGGCCGATAGGGTTTCCTTCGTCGTCAACGGTCGGCAGCGGCAGTTTCCCTACAGGGTTACTGATCACCTTGCCACCAACATCCATCAGGTCAGCAACCTGTGCGTTGACATTGGTCTTGCTTCCCCAACTCGAGATATAATCGTAGGAGAACTGCGGCATGGTCATCTTATGTCCGAACCGTCCATTCAAATAGGCAGAGAGTGTCAGAGTCTTCCATCCTACGGAGACATTGAGGCCGGCAGTATGCGGGGCGATGGTCGTACCCTGATAGTGGAGCAGTTGCTGCCACGGCATATAATAGATTGAGAAGTCGTTAAGATCATAGTGATTGCCATCGGTATCGACCAGCGTCGGCAATCCATTGACCATGCCACCATATTCGAAGACGAACATCGGGTTGATCGGATAGTTCGGGATATACCATGAGTTCAGGAAATCGCTCAGGTTGTTCGCCTCCGAGTAAAGTTTGGTGATATCGTTCTTGTTGTAAGCGTAGGTCAGCGTACCACTGAGTGTGAAGTCGCCGATGGAGCCGTTGGCACCGAGTGTCACCTCAACGCCCTTATTCAACATTTCCGCATTGTTGAAGGTGGCACTGGTTGTTCCGTTCACTCCAGCGATAGCCACCTCTCCCAACACGTCTGTACTTTTTTTGTAATAGTAATCAATAGAGCCGTACAGATGGTCACCGAGCAACGAGAAGTCCAGTCCGACATTAGTGATGGACGTTTTCTCCCAGCGCAGGGTCGGATTGCCATAGTCGTGGATGCTACCAGGATAGACACCTGTCCACTCGTCGGGATAGGAGGACTGGGTGTTGATGGTGGTACGTGCCGATGATGAGGTGGCGGCATTACCATTCTGTCCATAGGTAAGTCGTAATGTCAGACGGTTCAGTACCTTGGAGTCCTTCAGCCATGCCTCATTGGCGATATTCCACATAGCACCGACCGACCATAGTGGACTCCAACGGTATTTCGGCTCGCTGGTAATCAGGTTGGAGGCATCACTACGTGCCGACACCGAGAGGCCATAACGATCATCGTACATATAGGACGCATTACCATAGAAAGAAACGAAACGGTTGTGGTTCCATGACTCCACGACATGCTCCTTACCTTCTGCGGGCACTCCGTTGACAGTACTCTGAGACGCATCCATCGTGCCGAAATAGCCAGCAGGTCCAGTCATCCCGTTGCTGCCACTCTTCACACCGTAGAGATAGGGATCAGTCCATGACTCATAGTAGTAGTTGCTGATCTCATTACCCACGACGGCGTTGATGGCGTGTTTGTCACCCAGCACACGGTCAAACGTAATGTCGTTACGGAAAAGCGTGCTGTGGTTCTTACCCCTGCTATTGACGAGGATGTCTCCTGCTGGCAGAGCCGACTGTCCCTGGGCATTACCCATCAGGTCGCCTGGGGTGAAGTAATTCACCTGATAGCGGGTATAGAAACTCTCCTCACTGTTCGTTTCACACTGTTTGTAACGGCTGGTCTCATACTGGAACCGACTGTTGAAGCGCAGTCCCTCGATGATATCTATCTGCAGACCTGCCTGCGTGCGGAATTGCGTGTTCGTGGTGCGTCGCTGACGGTTACGGGCCTCCTGCAGCAGGTTGTAATTCATGTTCTTATAGGTAAATCCGCTCCAGTCGAACATGGAGAGCAGCACGTCGCTGTTGTATGAACTGTGGAAGTTGGTGGCATAACTACCATCGGCATTGAGCAGCATCTCGTATGGGGAGAGACTGCCGAGGTCGCTCAGTCCGATGACAGACGAGTGGCGGTTGGCATTCACTAAGTTAAGGCCTAAGGTAAGGGCTATGTACTTATTGAAGCGATAGTCGTTCTGCCAGTCCAGTTTCCAGGTATTGTCGCGGTTGCTGATGAAGTCGCCTTTGTCGTGGGTGAACTCAGCCGAGAAGCGCGTCCCCCAGTTATCCACCCCTCCACTGACGGCTATCTTGGTCTGGCTTTGCAGGGGGTTCTTCAACAGGTTGTCCTCTATCTGCTGACGGTTGTCGAGGGCTGCCAGTGCAGCAAGTTGGCGATTCATCTCATCAGCGCTGATAGTTCCCCAGTTCATGCCTTGGTAGAGCAACAGTTCCGACTGGGTCATCGAGTTGTGGAGGTTGTTCATATTACGCGAATAGCCTCCGCTGATCATGTTGTTCTCAAACATCCAGCGCTGATAATTGATCATCTGTGCCGATGTTGCGAGGTTCGTCAACTGGCCGACATCCTGTTTTCTGGCTATCGACAGTTGTGTCGAGGCTTCCACGCTCCATTTCTTCTGTCCTTTCTGTGCCTTCTTCGTGGTTATGACAATCACACCGTTTGCCGACCGCGCGCCCCAGATGCTGGCAGCGGCAGCATCCTTCAGGAAGGTGATGCTCTCAATATCATCGGTGTTGATACGTTCCAATGCGTTCAGGTTCGGGTTCTTCGCAGCCCCGTTGCTTGGATTGTCCATAATAGGGAAGCCATCGATGACGATAAGGGGCTGCGTGTCTGCATTCATCGTATTGACACCACGGATGGTGAACGACTTGCCTCCACGCCCATCATCGTTTCCTTGCATACCAGCAACCAACCCTTCGAGGGCCTGCGACAGACTGGCAGTATGGCGCTTCTGAATGTCTTCTTTCTTGATGATACTATAACTACCCGTGGCACGTTCCTTTGAGATCGTCTGATAACCCGTCACCACCACCTCGCTCAAGCGGTTGTCAGACACCAGTTTCACGTTTTGGTGCTGGTCTGCCGTACCTTGCGCGAAGTCTGCCGTATGGGTCAGCATGCCCAGATAGGCATACTCCAGTTGGCAGGCAGCGGTAGGGGCATTGATCACATAGTGACCGTCATTGTCTGTGATGACTTGTGTGGCTCCGCCCTTTACACGGACGATAGCACTAGGCAGCACCTCACCTTGGTCGTCTCGTACCGTACCCTCTATGCGACGGGTACGTCCTGTCTTGTCACGATGGGTGATGGTGACGATGCTGCCATCGACGCTATATTTGCAGCCGAGTTGGTTCAGCACGTCGCTCAACACGCGGCTGGCTGGCACATCCTTCACACTAACCGTTACCAGCGGTAACTGCCGGGCGAGTTCTGCACTACAAACAAAGTCGAGACCTGTCTGCTTTTTCATCTCTGCAAAGAAATGCTTCACGTCAGCCTTCTGAAGACTGAGCGTCACGGGTTTGTCGGAGGCTGTCTGCGCAGTGGCGGGTAGTCCGAAGGACGAAACCAGGGCAAGCAGCGACAACACGAAAATCCGTCTGAGTTTTGTTGTTTTCTGCATTGGATAATTGCTATGAATTTTAGTATATTATAATGTGATTGTCCGTGACGACTATGTCAACATCTGCTACCGTACCGATGGCTTTCAGCAAAGCACTGATGTCGGCATAGCGGCTCAGGATACCAGTGAAGAGGATATCACGTGTAGCCGCATTGTGGAATTCCACCTCCAGGCCATACCATCGGCTCAGCACGTCCATAAGCCGTCCAAGCGGATAGTCCTCAAACACGAAATTGCCTGTATTCCAGGCCACGTATGGTTCTATATCGATTTCAGAAATCTCTGTCTTTTGACCATATATGACTGATTTCTGTCCTGGTTGAAGCATCTGTTCCTTACCATATATCGGGCTAACACTGACAGAGCCTTCTACCAAGACGACTTCTGTGCCGCCAGTCTCACCCCTTGTTGATACATTAAACTCCGTACCATACTCTTTGATGTCACCTTGAGAGGTATGCACAATGAAAGGGTGACGGCGGTCACGGGCCACCATGAAATAGGCCTCCCCATCGAGTATGACGTCTCGGGCATCGCCAGTGAACTGCTCGGGATAGATCACACGCGTATTATAATTAAGATGTACCAGTGAGCCATCGGGCAGCGTCAGCCAGAATTCTCGGTCGCTGCGGGTGGTAATGCGCTTGGCTTCGAGCAGTTGCTCCACCACGTCCTCACGCGTAATATTGTATTTCTGCTTCAGGGTCTGAACGACAGCCTGTTTGCTCTGCCTGGCCGTAACAACAGGTTCAACCTGTGCCTCTTGCCGTCCACTCTCCGCGCTCAGGGCAATAGCCTGCTGTACATCTGGGGAGATGGCTGGTGGAACAACTTGGCTGTACTGCCAGTACCAGAAAAGGCCGCCGACAATGAGGATGACTACCGAGGCAGCAATAGCGTAGCGATATCGCCGCCATCCAGAGATGGTCTTGACCTGCGGATATTCACTGGCGATACGCTCCTGCATCTGTCTGATTGCACGATGGGCATCGATGGTCTTCTGTCTCTGATACTCTTCTTGTAGGAAATAGGCATTTGCCATCAATTCCGCATATTGGCGGCGATTGGCGCTCTCACTGATCCACTCATCAAGTTCACGCTGCTCATCATTAGTGATTGAACCTGTGATCTTCTTGAAAAACAGTCCGCTGATATGATCTGCGTCTGACAGTCTTTGTTTGTTCATCGGCTTACTTCTTTATCCTTAACACGCTGAAACAGCATCGAGAGGTAACGGAAAATGCTATTTTTTTTCTTTTTGCTTACATTTTTAAGTAAAAAACACTAATTTTGCACCAGATTATCAGCATGAACATCAGTGAACATACATTGGAAGAGTTTCGGAAAGGGAATATAGAGCCACTTTATCTTGAAATATACCCTTCGCTGCTAAGATACGCCGAGCGTGTCCTTGGTGAGAGCCATGCCCATGAGGCAGAGGACTGCGTACAGGAGGCCATCTATAAGGTCTATCTAAGCAGAAGGGAGTTCAACAGTCCAATGCACATGCGCACCTTTATGTACACCTGCATCCATAACGAGATTATCTCCCTACACCGCAAGCAAGAGGTACGATACAAATTCCAAGACTTGCAAAGGGAAGATATGGAAGAGAGCCTGTTTGACAATCTCGTGCTACAAGAGACACTCGACCAACTATATCAGGCCATCAATGCCCTGCCGCCCCATCTCCATGAGATCTTCGAGATGAGTTTTGAACAAGGGCTACAAAACATTGAGATAGCCAAACTCCTTCAAGTGTCGCCAGAAACTATCAAGAAAAGAAAAGCGAAACTGGTCAGTGTGCTTCGTGACCAGTTTCGCGATGAGAAAAATAAGATGCTTTCACTATATATATTTCTTCAAGCGATTGCCTTTGATTAAATCTATTGGCCAATCAGCGCATCTATCTTTTCCCTGAAGTCAGCACTACTGGGACGGAACGCCTCACCCTGGTTGATGGTGCCGTCGGGATTGATGATGATGAAACGGGGAATGCCCGTCACACCCCACTGCTGACTGATGACCTTGCTCTCCTCTTTGTCGCAGATGAACTGCGGCCACTCGGGCTTGTCCTTTTCCAACTTCCTGACCCAGGCATCGTGATTGTGGTCGATGCTGATACTGAGGAACTGGATCTTGGGATTGTCCTTGTAGTGAGCCACATGTTGCTCGACATAGGGAATCTCGGCACAGCAGGGACCACACCAGGTGGCCCAGATATCAATATAGATAAACTTGCCAAAAAAGTCGGAGAGACGGTGCTTCTGGCCTTGCAGATCGCTGAAGGTCACATCGGGACAAGGCTGACCTGCCTGTGTGGCGATACGCGACTGATAGATAGGCAGGAAATAGTCAAGCGTCTGTTGCGGGGCCGCAGCCTTGAATGCCTGCCAGAACCTGTCCATCTCGAACACCTGACCCGAGTAACTGCCGTTGAATACCTGCATGCCCACATCGCTGAGCAGTCTATGTTTGACTGTCTCATTACTGACGTACTTGTCGATATTGGCAATATTGTCAAGCGCGTGAGCCGTCTGATCCATATCCATGCGGCTGGTAGTAAGTTTACTCTCGATAAGCGTTTGCGGCAAGTTAAGCATCAGGTTGGTCTCATTGTCATCATTGGGATCTATCTCACTGAGCAGTTCCTGATAGAGTCGATCCTGCCTGAGGTCTATCCCCCGTGTCTTGTCGCGTAGCCTTGTCAGACTGATTCGGTTTGACAGATAGAGCAGTTGGGTATCCTTCTGATACTTCTTGCTGAGTAGAGGGTTGTGGATGGCGCGCGCAACGGCCATCACCCCGGCGTAGCGGGAGTCAAGCCGTTGATAGGCTTCCTCGAAACTGATTGTGTCCGTCGCCTCAGCCCTGGCTTTCTGAATGGCTTCCTCACGCAAGTCGTCATCGTCCATATCCTCGAAGGTGCTGGGGTCAACATCCCTACGCTCCGGGACGAACGACATGTACTCCTTCAGGAACTGAGCCACATCACTATTGTCGCCAGAGTAAGTGGTCTGAACACTTCCGTCCTTCATGCTGAGTTCGATACAGACGGTCTTTCCTGGTTCGACATAGGCTGGCACTAAGCCTATCAGAGGCGCCATCAGGTTGACTTCCGTACCCTTCGTAATGTTCTCACCCTCGAAGAGCCACTGTCCGCGCCCGTCGAAAGTGGGTGTCAGGAATTCACCGTGGTTAATGAACATGATTCCCTCTCTGATTGTGGGGTCGCTGACAATGAGTTTCAGCAACTGCGCGCGGGCAGTTGCCGAAACGAGAGAGAGCATGACGATGGTGAATACCAGCCGTCTGGCGGTTGCAAATATAAGAGAGAGTTTCATGATACCCATTACTTGACTATCACCTTGCGACCACCGTGGATGTAAAGTCCCCTCCTGGTCGGCTGGGTGTTCAGACGGCTGCCAGCAACGCTATACCAGACAGCATCGGCTGCAACAGTCTGCTTGACGGTATTGATGCCAGTATCATCGCCACGTGTCACTTCGCCGGTACCTCCACAATAGTTAACCGTATATGTGCCATTGGTGAAGATATACATGGCCTCGCCATCCTCGGAAGTACCGTTCTCTGTGCAAGAGTAGCCATTCTCTGTATAGTAGGCAATGACCTCAGCATCCTCAAGGGCAAAGAGCAGTCGGATACCTGTTGCCACGGTGGCATCGTCGAGCACGAGCACGGCACCCTCAAGCCACTCGTTGTCCTCGCTGGCCATGGCTGAGTAAAGACCCATACCAAACAAATCGGCGAAGACGCCAGGATACTCGTCGTCTATATCGTCAAGACTCTTGCCGATGAATGCATCGACCACTTCCAGCGGCGACATCTCCCCGATCCCTTCAGACTCGGTAACTTCTGGTGCCGCCTGGGGGTTAGTATAGGATATGCTTGTATTGTCACTGAATGTGATCAGCAGTGTGGCATCATCGGCATTGGCCGTATTACCATAGGAATAGGTGGTCGAGGTGATGACCTCGCCTGTCTCCTCGTCGGTGTCTTCAATGGTCACAGGGTCGTACTTAGTATATTTGCCGTCCATATAGGTGATGATCTGCTCAAGGGTATAGGCGCCCTCGTTGAGTGTCTGCATGACCATGTAAGCCTCAAGGTCTGTGTTAAACACGATTAGAAGCGACTCGGTCTTTCCGTCGTCTGGGGCACAATTATAGAAGCCCTCGAACTGTTCCTCCAGGTCGGGGAACTGGCGTGACAGTTGATTGTAGGACTGGCCGACGACGGTCGAGTAGTCGGCAAAATCTTGAGCAGAAACGCTCATGGACAGCATGGCTGTCAAGATGAGTGTAAAAATTTTCTTCATAATGCTTTAATGTTATATGTTTTATTTAATGCTAATTTAATAGTTTTGTGTCAAGGATGGGTTATAGCGCACCGCATTGGTCGGGAATGGCTGTACCCAGAGTGGGGATTCGGGCCGTATGGTATAACTGCCCTGGGATCCCAGATTGTGAACGATGTCGCGCTGGTACTTCGGCTCCGTATTCCAGCGCTTGCGATCCATGAAGTTGAAGGGAGTGGCAATACACTCCACGAATTTGGCTTTCTGGAGGATGGCCATGGCCTCTTGTTCGGCAGAGGCGGATTGCATATCCGCCACGACAGAAGGCAAGGCATTCTCCACACGCATGGCACGCACCTCATCGACGCGGGCCAGCCCTTCTACAATCTTGCCTGTCCGGATCAGGCACTCAGCGGCCACATAATGGAGTTGCTCACTGGTAAGTCCATAGACATTACACTGTGCACTCCAGCCCATATACATACGAATGCCATCGAGACCTGAATACATCTTGCCATAGTCCAGGCTCCAACCTGGCGAGTCATAGTTGACAACATAGTCACCCTGCTCAAAGAGTTGGTTAGTCTCACGGGTGACCATAACCATCGTCGGACTGACGCGCGTGGCTCCCCCCATGTAAAGGAGATTATTGTCAGTGCTCTGCTCCTGCACCCATGCACCTGCCTGTTTGATGCTGGAACGGTCGAACATCTGCGGGCGCAGCGTAATGGCCTGCAGGGCATACGGCAGGGCTTCTGCATAGCGTTTCATCTGTAACAGCACCATAGCCCTGACAGCATTACCCCAGGCCTTGTCACCGCGCATCACCATATCACCATGGTCATTGGGTAACTGAGCGATAACTTCATCCGAACAGTCTTCAAGGATCTGGCGGTACGTGTCGGCAAGTGTAGCCTTTGTTTTCTGGACAGTAATGTCGGTCTCCGTGACATAGGCGATGCCACCTGCTGTGGCTGCCGTAGCCTCATCGTACTGCTGGGCATAGACCGTTACTGCCAACAGGTGCAACCAGGCTCTCATGACACGTGCCTCTGCCACGAGTGATGCCTTTCGCGCCTCATCACCTGTCGCTTCAGGCATCATGCTGATGACGGTGTTCATGTAGTTGACATATTGATAGATAGCCGTATAGCGCGGGTCGTCCGTAGTCAGCGTGGCACGGTTTACCGTCTCGTCGTAAGCCATGAGGGCATATTTCACGGTGTTCTTCTGCGAGAGCACGGTGTTCACCTGATCGAACATGCCGACCGTCTCTCCACACAGGATGCCGAGGCTGTTGGAAGGCTCATCATTCATAAGGTACTCCTGGTTGAGCAACAACTCCAGTTCACTGACAGTACCCAACGTCACCTTGCCCTTTGGCACAATGTCGAGTTGGGAGTCACAACTGATGAGGAGAGAGAAGGAGATGAAAACAACAGGAGCAAGAAGTAAGGTAATTACTCTATGCCCCACACACCTTGCTATATTCATTATATAAATGGTAATCATAACTCTTATTTCTTTATTAGAACTCGACATTCAGACTCATCGTGTAACTACGAGGCGTGCGCAGGCTAGTGTTTCCGCCAAAGGGGTTCGTGGCCTCGGGGTCGATATCCAGGTCGTTGCGCGTCCACGTCCATAGGTTGTTCACCTGCGCACGCAGGCGCAGTGACTGCAGATGAAGCAGTCGGCATACGAACTTGGGGAAATCGTAACCCAGCACAACATTGCGCAATTTCAGGTAGTCGGCAGGAAGGACGTTGGCATCAAGAAACTGATAGTAGCCCACCACGTTCGTAGAACCAGCATAGCCGTTGGCGGGGTAGTTCAGATAGTCTTCCTGTGTCCAGTAGTTCAGATAACTTTCCGGTACATATTCCACAGTAGCCAAATTACGGTAGCCGTATGCAGAGCCATCGTAAGTCCAGTCCTCACTGCGCGCTCTCATCACGTGACCTCCATAATAGGCAAACATGGCTGAGAGTGTAAAGCCCTGCCACGAAACAGAGGGGGTGAACGATGCCGACACCTTGGGATCGAGACTGCCACTATAGACGATGTCGGCGGGGGTAAACTCCTCGCTGTCAAGACTACTGTAGTGGGCTTCATCGTTATGGTCATACCATCCGAAATACTGAACGGACTTCTGTTCCTTCATCCCTGCAAAGCGGTAGGAGAAAAGCGAATGTACGGGATAGCCCTGATGGAAGGTGCCATAGCCCAATGCCTCCATGCCTGTGGTTGGCAAGTGATTGACGGCAGTCACCTCATTCTGGTTGTAGGCGATACTGAAGGCGGCATTGATGCCCACCTGCTGACGGCTGCGAGCCCGAAGTATCTCACCATTCAGTTGCAGTTCTATACCTGTATTACTGAGTTCTCCATTGTTGATGGTCAGATTGCGCCAGCCCGTCGTGGGATCGAGGTCGGTGGTGGTCAACAGGTCGGTGCCCTTTTTGTAGTAGTAGTCGAAGGATCCCGTCAGCCGTCCTTTCAACACAGCGAAATCAAGACCGAAGTTCAACGAGGCGGTCTTCTCCCAGCGCAGTTGGTCATTGGGCGGTGTGTTGAGCGTAGCATACCGGGCACCGTTGATATCATTCACACCGACGGTAGCGGTAAGGAAACTGGAGAAGTTCTGTGCAATGTTTCCTGTCAGTCCGTAACTGACGCGCAGTTTCAGGGCATCTATCCACTTGACATCGTTCATAAACTGCTCGTTCTGGACGTTCCAACTGGCGCCAACAGACCACAATGGACGTCCCCGGAACTCAGGATCGGCACCAAAGAGGTCAGTCTTATCGACACGGTACGACAGTGTCGCTGCATACCGGCTGTCATAGATGTAGCCTCCCGTGAAGTATATGGAGTAGAAGCGGTGTAGGATATCGCTGGTGGTAAAGTCATTGCCTTCAGGTGCACCATACATCTGATAGTAGGTGCCCAGGGCAGAAGTAGAGCCTTCGAGGTTCTTAAGTTGTCCGAAGTTGGCAGTCCCCATATTATTGGTCTGCGACGACTCGTCGTAGCCAACCAGAAGCGTGCCGCCCGTCTTGTAGTGCTGTTCCCTAAACTCAAATCCTAACAGGGCTTCCACCTGGTGCTTACTGGCAAACGTGCGGCTGAAGTCTGTCTGTGCGCGGAAAGTATAGTAGGCACCCTCTGATGTGGCTGTGCGCAACATACCGCCGTCGGGCATATTGTGTGTGCCGTTGGTAGAGGTATAGAGATTGTAAAGGTGGCGCATCTCGTAACTCTCGGCTTCATAATGGCTGTCTCGCTTGCTGTAGATGTCTTCATATTGGAACATCCCACTGAGCGTCAATCCTTCCATCAGTTGGGCATTGGCATGTACGTAGGAACGAATGTTAGTGTTGCGGTATTGGCTGAAGTTGAAGTCCACCTCATCCATCGGACGGTATTCCTCGGATTTCAGACCGTACTGGTTGTCAAGCAGCGACGGCAGTCCGAGCCAGGCACTGGCTTCCATGGCCATCGGCATACCGTCTTCGTTGTACATGGACTGATAAGGGGCAAAGGCATAAACGTCGTTCAAGGAAGAATTGATATGCTGCTTGGTGCGCTGACTGATGATGTTGGCACCAAACTCTAAGTTGAGCCACTTCACCAGTTTCATGTCACCACGGTAACTGGCTGTTAGCGTATTGTCATGCTCACGAGTGACACCCATATTGTCGCCTTTGTAATTAAGTACTACGCTGGAGTTGATATATCGCCCACGGTTGCGCAGTGATAGGTTGTACTGATGGGTTATCTGCTGCCGCTGCCATAAGTCCTGCCATTCCCTGACGAAATCATTTTGCGCCAAACGGCCAAGCATGGCTTCAGCCTCATCGGCCGTGATCTCACCATTGTCTCGCGCCATAAAGATGCGCGAGATGGGGCTCAGTGCAAGGCGGTTGTTCTTATAGTCGTTCTGAAGACTCTTATATGCTGACTTCGAAGGGTACTTCTTGACATAGTCGTAGTTGTAGCGCTCCAACTGTATGAGTTGGGCAGCATCAGCCATTTTCAAGTAGCCATAGTCAGGCATCTCGGCGATAGTCAGGTCAGCGCTGAGACTAACCTCCAGTTTGTCGCTCTTGGCACGCTTTGTGGTGATGACGATGACACCGTTGGAGGCACGGGCACCATAGATACTGGCTGCAGCGGCATCTTTCAGTATGGTGATATTCTCGATGTTATAAGGGTTCACGCTCTCCAGCCCACCCTCCACAGGCAGGCCATCGACAACAACCAACGGAGTGGTGTTGGCTTCGAAGGTGCCGACACCACGGATGGTCAGTCCCTTGCCTTCGCCACTGTCATAGTTGACAAGACCAGGCACGAGTCCCTCCAGATTAGAGGCCACGTCACCTGTATATCGCTGTTCAAGTGTCTTGCTGGAGATCAACTGATAGGAACCTGTTGCATTCTCGCGTTTGATGTTCTGATAACCTGTTACCAACACCTCGTCGAGCAGTTTCGTGTCCGACTCCATCCTGACAGTAACCATTCGCTCCGTCCGCGAGGTCAACTTTACCGAAACAGGCTTCATACCAATATAGGTAAAGTCGAGTACGGGTTCGTAACCTTCGACCAATAGGGAGAACATACCCTCCAGATCAGTGCTTACTCCCTGCTTCGTGTCGCGTATCATCACCGTCACACCTGGCAATGGCTCTTCGTCCTGATCCACCACCATGCCCGAAACGATACGTTTGAAATAAGGGCGGTTCTCCAAGGCTTTCTTCAAGACCACTGTACCGTTGCTAATCTCATAGTCGATGCCTGCTTCTTCATAGAAGATGCGATCGAACAACTGCTTCAATGTGGCATTCTTATAGGAACAGGTAATGAGCGGTGCACCTTGCAGGATTTCTTTCTTATAAGCAAACTGGTAGCCCGTCTTCTTGCGCAGGTCTTTCACGATCTGCTCTATCGTCTGGTCTTTGTAACTCACGTCGTAGGTCTGTTGGGCAGAGGCCTTCGACGGTGCAATCATCAGCAATAATGCTGTGACAACCACAAATATGATAGTCTGTTTCATATCAATGTCATCTTTCTGAAATAATCACTTTGTCCGCTTTCTGGCGCAGACGGATGCCGCCCATCTTCTCGAATATCTGTGCAACCTCAGCAAAACTCCCATAGCGGGGGATGCTGCCCATGAAGACGGTCGATGCCAGTTGTGGATCGGAGAACTCATACAGGAAGTCGTACCAGCGACTAAGGGTCTGCATGATCTGCTCCATTGTCTGGTCTTCGAATACGAAGGTGCCACTGCGCCAACTGGTAACCACCTCAGTATCGACCTGTTGCACCCGCGCACGAGACTCATGCTTGTCGAACACAGCCTGACTGCCAGGCGTAAGCATCAGTTCACTGCCATTGCCACCTATCGGACGCAAGGATATACTGCCCTCCACAAGAGTCGTACGGATAGCAGTATCCTCGGCATAACCGTTGATATTAAACTCCGTGCCATAGACACGCACCTCTTGTCCGCCACTGACGACATAAAAGGGCTTATCCTCGTTCTTTGCAACCTTGAAGTAGGCCTCGCCCTCCAGTTCCACGCGACGCTCAGCCCCTTCGAAATTCTCTGGGTAACGCAAACGGGTATCGGCATTCAACCACACTTCCGTGCCGTCCTCAAGCGTCACCTTGAACTCACCCCCACGCGGGGTCGCGAGGCTGTTGATATTGGCTGAGGTCTTGGAAGAAGGCATGTCTGAGATTTCCTTATTGGGCAGGGCTTTCAACTTTTCCATATCAGCCTCATCTGTCAGACTGAGTGTCTCACCGTTGCTTCTGGTCAGCATGGCTTGCGTATGTCCAGCCTGGATGGTCGTCTGTGCCATCGGCTGTCCCTCAGGGCTCACGTGACGATGATTCCATATCAAAGCCGCTCCACCAATTAACAGGATGGCGATGGCAGCGGCAACCATGTAAGGGATGGTCGGCAATCGGCGACGGCCGATACCGAGGCGTTGCTTCATAGCAGACAATGGGCGCTCATAATCCGTCAATCGCCTGCGGTTGTATTCCACAGTCAGCCGCTGACGGTCCATCAGTCGCTGGAAAGCAGCCTCATTGTGCTCATTTTCCTTGCGCCAGGCATCAAGCGCCGCCTGTTCCTCGACCGTCACGTTGCCTACGATTCCCTTGGCTATCAGTAATGCAATGTCTTCGTTGGTCATTTCGTCTGCTCAATAATAGTCTGTTCTGTCTGCTCTTCCGACGGACGGGTAGCATCACCAGAGTAGATGGTGCCGTCAGCATTGATCATGATGAAACGAGGGATGCCCGTGATGCCCCAGTCAGCAGAGAACTGTTTCTCCGTTTCGCCATTGATGATGAACTGCGGCCACTGCGGATTGTCCTTCTCCAATTTCTTGTGCCACGCTGCCTCGTTGGCATCAATGGAGATGCTCAGGAACTGTACCTTGTCATTATCCTTGAACTTCTCAACAAGTTTCTCCAGATGAGGAATCTCCTTCACGCAAGGTCCGCACCATGTAGCCCATACGTCAATGTAGGTAAACTTGCCTCGTGCGACATCCCTCAACTGCATTTTTTCGCCAGTTGGCGTGGTCAATGTCACATCGGGAGCCTCTTTGCCCTGCTTCGTATTCTCCATAGATTGTCTTTTCTCAATAAACTGGTTGGCCATGGCCAGAGCCTCTTCCTTCTGATCACCGGCCCACGCCACGTATTTCTTAGTGAATGCCTCATAGTCACCCTCACCATTGCCGTAGGTAAAATACACCTGGCCGATCATACTTACCAGGAATGAGCGCAACGCAGGATTGGTCACCTTCTGATCGCAGAGAACCATCATCTCTTCGCAGTATGCTCCATTGTCGCCTTCCATCTTTGACTTAGCCAGACTGCTCAACGCCGTATATGCCATATTCGTCTGTACGTTGATGGGGTCATTCACGTCAATGTCTTTTACCAACTGCTTGAACTCGGCATCATCTTGGTAGTCACTTTTCGTGTCTTCGCAGTTGTCCATGATCAGACGGATTGTCAGCCACTTGTTCTGGCTTTCCGCCAGACGTTTGTAGTAATCACGCTGCTGTTTGTCCTTGATCATTGGGAGGGCGGCCTTCACCTTACTATAATTACTGGAGAGCAACCGGCGGTACTCTGCGTTAGTCTTGGCTTCGGAGGGGTCTGGTGACCAGTATTTCATGGGATCCATTGCCTGTGTATAGATATTATAGAACCGGCTCACGTCAGTCTCTGCTCCCTTGAACGTGGCCCCCCATTCGTCACCTTGCTTTTCGACGGTCATCTCTACCGTCTGCCCCTTCACCAGATGGACGCCGAAATAACCAATGCCATCCATCTCGACAGTCACGTCGCCCGTATCCCCTGTGAGCTTCGTATCGTAGGAGAACAGACCGTCGGCTCCCACGGAGAACTCCGTCATCTGGTTATGGTAGATATTACCGTCGGCAGAATAGGTCACCAGTCCGTCTTCAACGGTTGCACCAATCACACGTCCCTTCAACAACTGGGCGCTGCTACTTACGGCCATTCCTGCGAGGAACAGCACAGCCATCAGTCTCTGAATGCTTTGTCTTCTCATAACAATCTTGCCTTTTCTTTTAATTACCTTCTTACCTTTCATACGCAACCGAGTTCAATTCAAGTAACAAAAATACAGCATTTTTCGGAAAAATCTTTCAGATTCGAACAAAAAGTATTAATTTTGCACCCAAAGAGCAACGTTAAGTGCAAATAAGCGAACAGATATACGCAGATTTTAAGCAGGGCAGCATCGACGGTCTCTACCGGGAGGCATACGCTTCGATGAAGGCCTTTGCTGCACGTTTCCTGACAGACAACTATGCCATGATGGCGGAAGACTGCGTACAGGATGCCATCGTCAAAGCCTATGACACCCGAAAGACCTTTACCTCTCCAGCACAGTTCAAGGCATTCCTATATACCTGCATTCGCAACAGTTGCGTCAGTCTGTTTCGCAAGACCAACAGTCAAGCCAACTATATCACCCAGCAAACAACTATTGAGGACGAGCGGCTCTCGGTGGCAATCATCGAGCAAGAGACCCTTGACTTGCTGCACCAAGCCGTCAGCGAACTGCCAGAGAAATACCGTCAGGTCTTTGAGTTCAGTTTCGAGCAGGGACTGTCGTATGCAGAGGCTGCGGAACAACTGGGCATCACCATCGACGGCTACAACAAGCGCCGTGCCAAGATGATAGGGATCCTGCGCAAACGGTTTAAGGACAATGAGCAGTTCCTCATGTTACTCACACTCATCTAAATTCTAACTTTGGGTTAGGCGCTTAGAGCGCACTTGCAAAACCCTTTATTTATCGTATATCTCATGCATCAAATTTCAAAAA
>ODAI012144934.1_pt1 | contig 28619 bp, 31 predicted proteins | sample 1539321 | NCBI WGS metagenome assembly ODAI01 (sample SAMN02144231, study PRJEB22623) | gut metagenome | biome: sheep rumen | host: Ovis aries | place: New Zealand
GTGCCTGATGATGCAACACCATTTACCCAATCAGATGTACCTGAGGATACTGAAATGTCAGTTGCCAGACACTTGATGTAGTTAAGGCTTGTACATCCTTGGAACATTCTATAATAACAATAACCCACCAACGTTGGTGCTTGCAACTCAGGTGCCGTTGTTAGGCTTGTACATCCATTGAACATATAATCATAGCAACCACCTGCCAATGTGGTAGCAGGTAATTCAGGTGCTGTTGTTAAACTTGTACAACCATTGAACATATAGTAATAACATTCATTTGCTAATGTTGTAGCAGGAAGTTCAGATGCTACAGTTAGGCTTGTACAACCATTGAACATATTGTTATAACAATAAAGTGCCAATGTTGTTGCAGGTAACTGAGGTGCTGTTGTTAAACTTGTACAACCATTGAACATCTGTTGATAGCACCTTTCTGCCAATGTGGTAGCAGGCAACTTAGGCGCTGTTGTTAAACTTGTACAACCATAGAACATACTGCTATAACAATTTCTTGCCAATGTGGTTGCTGGTAATATCGAAGGTGCTGTTATTAGGCTTGTACAGTCTCGGAACATTTCACTATAACAACTAACTGTCAATGTTGTTGCTGGCATTATAAGATTCTCAGCAGATGTTAGTTTAGTTGCACCGCTGAATAATGTGCTGAATTGGCCATCAATTGCCAACGAAGTTTTCCCAACAAAGTCATCACCATATACCAGTGACATGATGTTGCCTTGAACCCTTGCATTCACTGATGGTATTAATCTACCAATGCCACTATATGGGATTTTTGTTAAACCACTTGCTTTGAACATGATTGTTTCACCACTGTTTACTGATGTTGTGTTTCCATTGTTTGCAAGGTTGTTCCATGTAGCACCATCATCGGTTGAATACTGAAATACATTTGAGCCAGCATATAATAGTTGGATTGTTAGATTGTCAACCTCAGCAACAAAGGTAAGATATTGTTCATCATATCTTATTGGCAATGCATCATCATAGTACACCGTCTGATTCTCATCCACATAGCCAACATATGTATCAATGTCAGCAGAGTTGAGATAATCAGTTTGTCCTGACAATGTATCGAATCGTTTAATATAAAGCATAGTATTTATTCGTTTTCTTCTTTATAACTAGCAATATTCTTCCTTGAACCAATGCTTTTAATTGTCTTAAGGTTTGACTCGTCTTCGACAATGATTGCACTGTTCAATGGCATTATTAACTTATTCTCACCCTCTGTTAATTCAATGTAGGTGTCAGTCTTATTTACACTAGAGTATATCATAATTTTATCTTTTTATTTCGATTATATGATGCTCACGAATCGATGATTCGTGAGCATTGTTATTAGGATATTGCAAAGATTCTATTTGCATATTGTGACCAAGCAGTTTTATATGCATTCACACTATTAGCAGGAACATAGATTGGATATGTTGCAATATCACCACTACCAGTTTGTATTCCAAATACACCATCACCCAATGTTGGAGGTGTTTCAGCCAATATGGTAACAGTTCTACCAGTTGCAATGTTCTGCATCTTTTGATATTTAGTTGGGTCGCTGCTTGTCCAACTTGATGTTCTGAATGCATTATTGCCAATAACTTTGACAGTTGAAGGTATAGTTATATTGAGCAAACTCAAACAGTCATGATAAGCAGACTCATTTATTCTTGTAACACCATCTGGAATGTTGGTTGTTGACAAATCCCAACAATTATAGCACATCTTGTATGGTATGATTGTCACTCCTGATGGAATGGTCAAAGAAGGCAATGAACTACAGCCATCAAAGGCTTGATATGTAATGCTTGTAACACTTGAAGGTATGGTTACACTTGTCATGGCTGAGAAGTATTGCATTGCCATTGAACCAATATTTGTTACACAATCACCAATGGTCACATCTGTAACAGCACTTGCCCTAATGGATGTACCAGAATTGAATACCAAATCTTCTCTAGACAATGTGCTTGAAGAATTGCAATCCATTGAATACTCTGTGCCACCACTGTACAATACATATTTCTTCACATCAGTTGATGGCTCACCACCAGAGCAACATTCATGCAATGCATCGATTTGTGCCTGCAATTCAGCAAAAATGGCATCCACTTGTGACTTTGTATAGTAGTTGGACAAATCAATTGACCCCCCAGTTGCAGATATGACATTGTTTTCATCAATGCTAATACCACTGCCAGCTGTTAGTTTTGTCTGAAATTCAAAGCCATCTTCAACTATTGTATAATCCTCAGAGCCATTCTTGGTAATATCCTCTGTTATAGAATATGTTTGTGTTACTAATGTCAACTTAATATTCTTGATTCCATATACATCCATAGCGAATGCTTGCAATGGATAAATCTCGTCAAATATTGCATTAGGCTGATTCTCGATATATCCAAATATTGGTTTGTTATTATCAATGGCATGCATTAGATTATTCCATAATTCATCTGTCATAATGTGTTGGCTTCTAATAGAACTCCAATTAACAACAAATATATCTGAATTATCAGTTATAACTGAATCAACATAATCAACCGTTTGTGATGATGTCCAGTATTGTGACAAATCAGTTGGGGTATATGCTGATGCATCCAACTTGTCATCAAGCAGGTCATTTGTTTCTGATTTGGTATAATAATTGGATAAATCAATTGTTCCACCAGTGCCAATCTGAATGTCACCTTCACCTATCAAACTGATGTTGTTGATTGTTTTAATGTTTTCACCAGACACCAATACATCTTGCTTGGTATCTTTTAGTTCATTGATTGCCTTGGAGATTACATATTCGTTATTTTCAATAACAGCAGCAGTCTCAGCAGATGTCCAGTATTGTGACAAATCAGTTGGAGTGTATGCTGATGCATCAAGTTTATTAGCCAATTCATCGTTTACAGTGTCAAAGGCAGCATCAATCTCATCTTTGTCATAGTAGTCTGAAAGGTCTGTTGGTGTATATGCACTAACATCAAGTTTGTTGTCCAGAAGTTCGTCAGTTTCTTCTTTATTGTAATAGTCACTCATGTCAGGTGACTTAATGTCCATTGACTGACAGACTGACCACCTAACCATATCTAGGCTTGGGTAAATATCATTACAGCATTTCATAATCAAATATTTATATATTTATACATATTATTAGTTATTTATATCATTCTCACAAATAGATTCAGATGTAATTACCCATCTATATTCGACAGACGAACAGAATGTAGCATCAGGACCAATCATTGTCCCAAGCCTTCTCTCACCAGTATCGCTCCATGTTGTGTTATCATAACTAACCTGTTCCTTCTCCACCTCATATTTATTACCATCAACACAGGTATACCCTTCGAACACCCATCGTGACTGAATGGTTTGGCATGATGTATCACCCTGAATAACATTGCCCTTCTGTTTCTGTGTGGTCATGACCATGTTTGATGATGTGGTACCAGTGAATAGAGTTAATATCTCATACTTCTGTCCAGCATCACATATATACTCACCATCAACTTGCCTCCACTCACTATATTGTTTGTCCTGATAAATATAGAGGGTTGTTGTTGCATTGTTGCAACTTGTTGCAGTTATTGTGAATGTCCTACTTGATGATGTTTCATTTCTGGGCACAGTGACAGTTATTTGTCCATTGCCATAAGATATATATAGTCCATCACTTGGTGAGAATGTGACAGGGCATGATGCATTATATGTGAATCTGACATCATGTGACAAGCAGTCCACAGTGTGAGATGTTGGTGTTATAAAGCCATCACCTGTAACTGTTGCATGTACTGTCATGTTGGTATCACCAGCATTAACTGTGAATGAGCCTTCAGTGTTTGATGTGCTTGTATTGCAAATGGATATTGTGTATGTTTCTTCTGCCAGTCCACTTGTTGGTGTTATTGTTATAAAACTTGGGACATCAGTTATCTCCCAATCACATGTGGACTTGAGGCTATAGTTTGTGCATCCAGTATTAGTGAAGTTGATGTTTGTGGGCATTGTGGTGTTAATAATACAGTCGTTTGCATGACAAGATGCATTCACAAATTCCTGTATATCAGAAAACTCATCCACAACATTCACACCCCACTCCTCAAAATATTCAGTCCAACCTGAATATGCTCTATAATTGCCAGTACCATTGCCAAATCCATCCACTTCTTTTTGAAGCAGATATATTGCAGTTCCATTGCCATTACAAAGATATGTTGGCTTATCATCATATTTGGGAATGTTGTCCCATTGATTTTCAAGTTTCTTTTCTGTTACATAGTCATATAGAGCCAACCCACCATGATTGCTCATTTCCACCAACGTCACAGTAATAGTGCCAGTACTATCATCAGCATTAATGGTATAGTTTGGTTGAAGTCCAGTATTAAAACCAACAAATATTTTATTTTCACCAGACCTTGGTTTAACTATTGCTGAGTATAAATTGTTCTTGAACTCTAATAAATTATAATGCCATGAGGAATGGTAATCATCAATGGGTATTGTCAGCGTCAGTGTGTCGATATAATATCTGCCATCATGCTGCTCCCTGAGTGATATGGTGCTTGGGACAATCTCAAAAAAGTCCACACCATTTGTTGTCACCAGTCTATTCGTTCTGTCCAGTGCAACATTCTGCCTTTCAATCATCTCAAGTTTATCAATCTTAGGTGCAGCATAGCCAAAGCATATTCTTTCCACTGGGTTAAAATCAGCATCCAACCTAAGTGTTGGGAAATTGCTATAGGTTTCGAATGTAAATGTGGTAGCATACTCATTATCATCCAGTACAAATTCATAGGTGATGTAAGAAGGAAAATCAACATTCACCATTCTTTTAGCACCACCTTTTAACTCCACAATTGCATATCCCCTACCACCAAATATGGTTCGTTCAGCATATCCATTCACTGTGAAGGTAAGGGTTTTATGAAACTCATATTTTTCATCCAGTGATGTTTCCTCATTAAGGGTGATATTATAGCACTCTATTGCCAACGGGGTATCATCCAGTTCATCAATAAAGGCTTCACCCCTATTGTCTATATGTATGTCTTTTTTGTGAGCGTTGGACACCAAATAAATAACATTCTCAAAGCCAGTAAGATTATACTTGCAGGATGTATTATTATATTCTCTAAGCATGTTTGACCGTTTAATATTTACATATTCATAGACAAAAAAATGACCACGAAACATCGTGGTCATTCTTTATAAAAAACAATCTTAAGATTATTCGTCAGCATGCACCTTTGCAAGCATTGCTTCAACAACTGATGCAGAAAGTGGAAGTGGGCTTTCAGCCACATTACCAGACAATACAACAGTTAAACCATTGTTATCGCTGCCACCAGCAAGCGTTACAGTCTCAGCCTCAAGCGGGCTAATTCTACCAAATGCCAAATAGTTGTTATCAGCAGTGTGAACAATCACAAGGTACTTGCCAAGGCTCAATGCATCGAGTGAACCATGCATGCAGGCATCATATTTACCAGCAACGCTAAAGGTGATTGAAGCATTCCTGTATTTCGTTCCATTATCGGCCACAACCAATGTGTCCTCAAAAGAAGCAGAATTTCTGTTCGGCTCGATTTTGAATACCTCAGCACCATCAGCATATGTGATACCAGAAATCTCTTCACAACCAGTTTCAGAATCGCTTGAGATACCAGGAGTACCACTAAGGTCATCACTTGAGATAAGATAAATCTCAGCAATCTCAGGAAGCGAATATCCACAGAAAGAAGTTCTGGTTAAGTTTGAATTTAATTTACAAATAGCCATAATCTATAGTCAAATTAATTAATTATTTTTTAATTTTTTAGCCGATGCTGTAAACAGCAATCTCAGGAGCCACAACGCCAACGGCGATATTAGTGATAGCAATTACCCTGAACATGTTGTCACCGGTAGTCTCTCTCATGTCGATAAGTTTGTACTCAGTTTGTGACCCCATAGTATCAAAACCTAAAACAAGGTTGTTAGCCGGAACAAAGATGATACTGTTCTTAGGTTGCATGGTCGGAACGACTTCGAACCCATAAACATAAATCTTACCATTTTCTTTGCCAAAGTTGCTGAATACTGCATTGGTGCTATTGGGGCAACATGAATTACCAAGTGCAACCTCAAGCAAGCGAGCATCCTGATAGTTTACAAAAATCTTGTAATTCTCAGTGCTAACACCAGCATCACCTGCAACCTCAAGTCCCTTCATTACAACTGCTTCAATCTGCTCAAGCACATTGTCAACGGTGAGTTTTGCACCTTCAACCTCAGTTGCATCAGAATCAGAAATAAGTTTCAAAACACCATCAGTAACCTTGATGTACTCTCTCGTCTCACCACTGTCAGCCTCAGTATTACCAGCCCAGAACACCTCTTGATATTCTTTGGACATCTCTTTTCTTAACCTGTCGAAGAACCAGTTTGCAAATGTCTGGGGAATGCCACCTCTCAAACTAACTGAAGTCTGCTCTGACATCCAGGTTCCCCAATACTGGTCATAACACTCTTCCAAATTTACCTTTAAAGCAACAGGCTCAATGTAAGATTCAGCCATAGATGCCTTACCATCGGGAGTAAAAGGACAGGTGTATTCTTGTAGCACTGAACCTAAGTCGGCTGAGTAAAGTTTTACCTTTCCCTTAACGCCATCCAGATACTTGATGCCATAACCCCAAAGGTCAAGATTATAGATATCCTGAGCAAAAATATCCTGTGCTTCCTTGCCACAGTAGGTCAGGTTATCAAAATCAATAAAATTGTTTATTGCTGCCATAATTTTTTTAATATTTTTTTCTTAGTTATTTTTTATATTCTGTGTTATTTACATATTTTTAATCTGGTAACTCCTAAATCATGTTCTTCATTTGCTCTCTCCATGCCCTGTATGTGCTGCTATTAACACCAGTCTCTGGTGCATGCTTGCCCTTGGGATTTGTATTTGTGGGAGTTGCTGATGGCTTCTTGTTAAGTTCCTTAATCTTTTCCTGCAAACCATTATTTGTTTCCTTCAATGTTTTAATCTCCTCCTGTAGATTCTTCACAACTTCCTCAAGTGGATTTGGTTTTTCAGGTTCAGTCTGAGGTTCTTCAGTGGCAGGCTCCTCAGTGACAGGTTCAGTTGCAGGTTCAACAATGGGTTCCTCAGTTGGCTTGGTATCTTCTTGTGATTTGCCGTTAATCAGTTCGAGTATCTTTGACAAGATGCCCTTCTCATTGCTTGGTTTTGGTTCTTCGACAACGGGTTCTTCTACCACTGGTTCAACAGTTGGCTCTGTTGGCTCTTCAGTGGCTTCCAGATTAATCTCATCAACGCCACAAATTGCTTCGATGCTGAACCCTTGATAACTGCCATCCAAACACTTCTGCCACACATCATCATTGTTCACCTTTGCTCCGAAAAATAATGTGCCAACTTCTAATGTTGGGTCAAGCCCTAATGCAATTGATTTGTCATGAATCATATCTGACTTCAACCAAACCTCCACGATAGAGATGTCATCAACTTCATTCTGGTGTGCTTCAGTGAAACTTTTTGTCCTACCTTCTGACATATACTTCTCAGTGATGGCTTCGATTGCTTCTTTATCGAACTCCAAATAATATTCCTCATTGCCATCGTTTCTGTAGATTGGTAGCGATGGCCTTAGTACAGGACCATACACAACATGTCTATAATCATCTTTTAGAGCAACATACTTGTTTTTGTCCTTTTCTTCTTCCAAAGCGAGAAACTTGCTTTCAATTGCAGGGTTCTTCACAAACGAAACAGCCAACATCAGTGACCTGTCTTTATTAACTTTATATTTTTTAATTTTTCTCATGGGAAAAAATATTAGATTAGTTATTTTAATTTACATATTCATCTTTCAAAAAATGCTATAAGAAACGCCTATACCAATGAATGGCTCTACTTGCTTGCTTTTGAAGCCATAGCCATAACCTGCTTGCACTCCTATATGCCATTTCTTTGCCTTCTGTCGCTTTATAATTGTGTTGGTGATAACTTCCTTGTCCTTGATGGTATAGCCTTTCAGAGCAAACTTAATGCTGTCCAACATTGGCATTGAATCATTATCCACTGACCATCCAGATATCGATGCATTATATGTTAATGTATCAGTCCCCAAGGGTAGTGTTTTAGAGTAGTCTTTTTTTTTAATACAATGACTCTAGGCAATTTTTCAATGCTGTCACCCTTTGCCAATTTATATAATGTATCTCGCTTGACTATTGTTTCATATCGATATACTGGCATAGTATCTGTAACCGTTCTTTCGAAAAATACTGTGTCGCTATAATAAACTGTGTCCACCTTTTCTATTGGTTTATTCTTATATATATCCAGTACTTTGGGAATACTGGTTGATATTCCCCAAATAACAAATAATATTATAAATAGTATTACAAAAAATTTTATTACTTCTTTCATGATATTTTCTTTTTAGTTAAAAATTATTCTTTTAAAAGTATCACTCACTATATAATGTTGTGTGTGTTATATTATATTTTGACTGACACTTTTTCTGATTAAAAATGCCAGGGTCTCGCCCAACCCTGGCAGTATCAGTCCATTGTTGCAGGTAGCGATTTGCCCATTTGGTGCCTGATATATATATTAGTAAGTTGAATAAATCTTTATATCAATCTTTTCACCATTTCTGTTGGCACTATCCAGCATTTTATATAGTTTTTCAAACGCCTCCTTGGAGTTTAATACCTTGCCTTTTTCTTTGTTATAGCCAACTATTAAGCAGCCTGACGAACTATTCTCATCCGTTCCTCTGTGAATTAATACACCATCAAAACCCTTTACTCCAACTATTCTGGGCAATCTTCCACCACAAAAATCTTTATAGTATTTCTTTTTACTGAACTTTGGAGATATTACATTCATTGTTACCTTGTAGTTACCCTGAGGAATGGCTGTTTTATCTTTTATTTTCTTTGACCTTATTTCATCCAGTGTCATTGAATCTTTTAGCCCTCTATCAGCGTCCTCTATAGTGTCAGCAACATAAGTGCCATCAACATATAAATGACCAATGGTATATTTATTATTCGTGTAAATTCTCTTTAGGCTTATCTTCATTCTTCTTTACTATATAGTGGTTAGTTAGTTTATCTTCTCCATAAATATGATTGCCCCAGTTTGTATTCTCGCTCTGAAAATAAAATCCATCAGGTAGTTCATAATCAAACACCGTTGGATATATCTCAGTTTTCGTTATCGGTATATTCTCTTCGTTTATAATCATTTTCAAATTTTTCAATTTTTTGTTTTATCTCTTGCTCTGCATGGGTATTAAACTCAATCCATTTGGACTTGAAGTAAACATTTGCACCCACAAGGCCGCCACCAATGACAAAGCATTGGGCAATGTAAATTAAAACACCAGTTGCAATGTTGTAGGCATTCAGGAAGAAACTCAAAAATGCCAACACAATACCAGATAATATTAACCCAATTGCAACCATATAGCCTATCTTGTCCCTTATTGAAAGGTCACTCCATTTCTTTTCCACTTGTGCTTCTTTTAACTGTACATACTTGAAAAAAATATGGGGTATTTGCCATACCCCATAAATTTAGTTCTGCTTTAGTCCACTTAGTGCCCTAACCTGTCTAATATTGTCAGCCTTATTAATAATGTCCACAACCTCCACATATGTTGGTTTGTTGGCAAAATCATCAATTGCTGTGATTAGCCTGTTATTGATATCAATGTCATTCCTAAGCGTTGGCAACTGTCCACCGTTTGCATACTTTGGCCTAACCCTTTCGATGCTACCCTTGATGTTATTTTTGCTATAGAAATCAATGAAGTCATCCAAACTAAGTTTTCTTTTCTTTCTGTTTATATAACTTAGCAGGTCAAGGTTTGGGATGCTGCTTTCTTTTCTGATGACATATTCATGCCCCTCTACCTCTAGTCCTGTATTACCAACGGGGATGCCACCATGCTTATGGTCTGGGCCTTCTAACAATCCACCGCTTGCATATCGCTTTGGCTTTGCTGCCATGACTGCTGCAACCTGTGCTGCTCCAACTGATGCTGCAAGTGCCATCATTGGGACTGCTGGAATTGGGTAGGCGTTCACTGCTGCTGCTGATATTGCAAGTGCTGCATTAATCATTGCAGTGAGTTTAGAAGCATTCCATTGGTTCATCTTCTGTTGGAATTCAAGGTCATCCCTTTTTTTATCCAGTGCTTCCTTTTCCTTCTCCATTCGCTTTTCCTGAGCAAGTGACTCCCGTTGTGCTTGCATCTCAGCATTAAGTTGGTCAATCAGGAATTGTCGTCTATCACCCCTTGCTGATGCAAGTTCATCTTCGATATCATTCACATCATCAGCATGTTTCTGGGTGATTTCCTTCTGCTTGTCAAGTGCTTCCTGAAGCAATTCAGTTTGTTTATCAATTGCATCAATCTCATTCTGAAGTGCTGCATCATTAACTTCTGCCAATGACTGAATAATGCTTGATACTGCTTGACCTATTTGTTGTAACCACTGGTCGATTCCTCTCCACCATTCACCTGGCAATTCTTTCATTTCCTGAGTAAGTTGCTCACCCATATCCATTGCTTGGACTCCCATTGTGTTCAGCCTGTCCATTGCAGCATCGAAGTCCTCGAATGTTATCTTATTGTCCTTCAGTTTTTGCACCAATTCTTCTTTGTCCTTTGCAATCTTATTCATGACATTGGTGTTGGCTTCCTGTAGGGTTTTCAGATTCTGTCGCTCCTTGGTGTAATTAATGATACCCCAGTCATTGGTTTCCCTATTACCCATCTTGTTTCTGATGGACGACATTGCTCGCTCATATTCAGTTGCCATGTTCGAATAATAGGCAATGGTATTTTTCTGCTGAGATTCAAGCGACTCCCGATTTGCCTTTTTAAGTTGTTCATTACCTTGCTTCTGAATGACCTTCATTCTATTCTCATGCTCCTCATACTCACTCTCAATCTGCTTGAAGTATTTGACGAATGCCATGTTCATCTTGTCGGTCCATTCCTTCATTTGTGCATCCAACTTCTCCTTTTGACCACCTGTTGCAGTCTTGTAGGTCTTGTTGTATTGCTCCATGAAATTGTCAAAGTCATTCTTTGTCTTGATGTATGACTGATATAGTGTGCTACCGGTATATTCGATGTAATCCTCAATGGCAATCTCACCTTTCTTCAGTTTTTTTGGCATCTCATCAATCCACTTGTTGAATTCCTCCCTGTATGTTTGGAAATACCAACCAATGTCACTTTCTGACTGACCCTTCAGTATATCCTGACCCATCAGTTCCTTAAATTGTTTAGTAAACGCCTTTAATGGAACATTACCATTTTTTGTGTTCAATATATTATTGTCATTATCAAACATTTTTGCCAATGCTTCATGACGTTCATTTTCAGCATCAATCAATTCTTGTGTTTCAGTGGCAATCTCTTCTGCTATTCTGGTCTTTTCCTTCTTATAGTATTCTTCACTATACTTCTCAAGTTGCTTATAGTAGTCCCTCCTGATTTGCAAACGAACATCAATTGCTGTTTTAATATCTGGTATTATAGATGCATCTTCTAATTGTTTAAATGCAGGATTTTCTTTATAGAAATCATCAAGTTTCTTTCTGGCATCTTCTAATTGTTTTTCCCACACATCTATAGTTTTACCATTGATATCCAGTGTGCTACTATCTTCAGCAAACATCTTCATTACAGTGTCAGCCTCATACACAGCCTGTCTAAGTTCTGCATATTTTTTAACGAGTGAATCAGTGTGCCCAATAAGTGTTTCATAACTATAGGTAAGGGCATTAATTCTATCACTCTTTGAGCCTTCGCCAACAACTTCGGTAACTTTATTAATCTTCTCCTGTAATTCCCTCTCATACATCATCTGGGAACTATCAAGTTCTCGTTGCCATGTATCTGCATGCAGACTCGCCAATTCCTTTGCATATTTTTTCTCCTCATTGATTAGGTCTGTGTGATGCTTGACTCTTGCTTCGAGTTCCTTCCTGTCATAAGTTCTGTTAATAAGTTCGATTTGTTCAGCAACCATGTGACCAGTCTTTTTGGCTTCCTCGATTCTTCTGTTTCTTTCGAGTTGGAGTTGTGCCAGAGTTTTTGTAAGTCCTTGCTTCATGGCATCAATTCTTGCCTTGGTTATATAATCCTCAGCCTTTGCTACCTCCTTTGCAGTCTTTGTAGTTTCTCCTGATTTATATACACCAAGTCCCTTGAGTTTCTTCTGTGCTTCTTCTGCTTTTTTACCAGCCTCTTCAGTTTTTTTGCCAAGTTCTTCGATGGCTTTACCGTTAGCCTCTATTTCATCATTATTTTTCCTCCAATCTTCTGCTGCTTGTGCTACAGCAGGACCACCTAAAAGTCCACCGTTTCTGTCGAGAAAATCTGTAAGCCTCTTCTGCTTCTCAATTAATACCAGATTCTTTGCATATAGGTTAGCCTGTGCTGATGCATAAGCCATCATTTCAGCCTCAGCCCTAACACTTTCAAGGTAGGCTGGGGCTATTGCTACAAGTCCAGTCTTTGCATCTTTGGCATCTTTAAGTGATTTGTAATGGGTGTTATATTTTTTATTAATCTCATCAAGCAGTTTATTTTCTTCTTTTGCCGTTCCATTAAACTGGTCAATCTTTCTGATGTACCCATCAAGTTCAACTTTAGCCTTTGCATATGCTTGAGCGCCAGCTTCGAATCCATCCATGTGTTTATTAATGGTGTCCCTCATGTTTTCGACTGACTTCTTCAATTTGTCGAATGCTACAGTAATGGCTATAATGGCTGCTGCAATGCCAACACCACCAAGTAACTTAAGTGATGTTGATAGCGCCTTTACACCCCTTGATGCCTGTATTGCATTTTTATCAACCTTCAATAAACTGGCTGCAAATGTATCAACCATCTTATTGGACTGTGCCAACCAGTAGCCAATACCCTTCTGATTTGTTATTTGTTTATTAAGTGTTTGCAGACCATTCAGTGCTGTTTGCAATGCCATGAGTTGCTGGATGCTTTTCTGTATTTCAGAATCGTCAATGCCGAATAATGCACCAAGTCCCTTCGATACTGACGCTATAGCAACAAATGACTGCATGGTATCCATCAGCCTTTGCATTCCGACTGATGTACCCTGTATGGCTGTCTGTGTTTCAGTTAATGCATGCTTTACTTCTTCCCATTCCTTTGTGCCTCGCTTGCCCTCAATTGCTAAACCATTAAGTTCATTCTTTAGGGTTCTGGTAGCAGCAGTGGCTGATTTGAATTCTCGTTCAACATCACCAACCTTGATAGTAACCCGTCCAAGTCCCTCAGCGACACCACCTGCATAATTACCAACCGAACGGCCGAACTGTCCATAACTTTGTTCAATTGCCTTAAGTTGATTATTCAGGTCATTGGCTTGCTTTGCCATCTCAACGAATTTATCATCACCAAGGTCCATTGTCTGCATCACTGCCTTGATGTCAGCAAGTTTCTGCTTTATACCCTGCATGCTTTCAGCATAAGCGTTATCTGACAACCTTGCATTGGCAACATTTGCTTTTTGAATTTCATTTATTTCTTTGAATTCAGCCTTCTGTTGCAACAATATCTGGTACTCATCAGTCCTTGCTGCAATGATTTTGTCCTCAGCATTGATGATTTGCCTTTGCAATTTTTCTTCAGCCTCAAGTCCTTCACCGCCACCCCTACTGCTTTTTGAGGTATTAACATTGATGGACATCTTCGAGATGGCATCAAGCCTTTTTTCTATACCATCTAGTTGTGCATTAAGAGATTCTACTGCACTGATACTTTCTTTCAGGCCATTGATGACTATTTGGAATTCTGCTGTCTTAGCCATTTTTTATTTATATTTTTAAAAATTATTTTTTAACCAACGTTAGTTTTGTTGTATTGCTTTGTGTGGGGTCGAACCCATCGATACTTGCTATATAGTACAAATCACTATCGAATCTCACCAAACCTCCTGACTTAAGTAGTTTATATTCTTCTGCTGTCAGGTATGCATCTATCTCAACATAGTTGCTGGCAACATTTTTCTTTATATCGAAGTACTCAGTTAATATGCTTCGTTCAGTATCTTTATATGACAGATTAAAATATACATCTCTGTAATTTGTAAATATATTACTGGGTATATATAATCTTACATATTGAACTGGATATGTCCTTGTATATACCATTTGGTTTGACTCACTTGGTCTAATCCAGAATCGTTGTGCAAGCCCATATCCATCATGCTTTAGACTTTCTGAGTAATCATATCCAGAAATCATGTATTCACTTTTACTAATGACAGGTATTCTAAGTATTACTGGCGGATTGTCCAACTGTTGGAAGTCACTGTTCACATTATACCAGTTAAAATTGAAGTACCATGTGTAACTGAATGGAAGTTCTATTGCATCTTCCTTTGCTCCCTCCATGTCGCTAATATCAATGACGCTATAGCCCCTATCACCATATTCAGCCCAGTCATCCTCATTAATTTTATCCTTTGGAACTGATTGTTCGAAACCAAATTCTTCCTCATCAATGGAATACCTGACGCTCATATTCTTTGGATAATCAATTCGTTTGATGATTGCATCAGCACTATTGCATTTAGTGTCCAAATCAATAATACCAGCATTGTTTACACCAACCTTGTCCTTAATATTAATGGTGACATTCTTACCATCCTGCTTCACATCGAGATTAAAAGCCTTTATTACTCCATCAACCCATTCCTTCATTTCTTTTTCTCTATTCAGAAAGTTGCCAAGCCTTAACTGGTAGTCAAAATCAGATTCTGAATTATAGCCATAGTTACCAGCCTTTAGTATCTCATATTTCTTTGGACTTGCTGCTGTCATGGTAAAGTTAAAGTTTACAGTGGTAGAGTACTGAATGGTTCTTCCTGACATGTCAGTGTAGGCTCTTTGCACACCATATAACTGAATTACATCATTCTTGTTTAGGTAAACCATGCATTCCACCTTACCATTGGCACTGTTCTTACCAGAAGAAAAACTTGATGTTGGTGCATCCAAATATTGGTTCTCGTTAAACTCAGTGCTTGCTGTCAGAATACTGCCATTCTCAGTGTATAGTTTATCATATCCAGGCTGTTTGTAAAACGAATAGTTTATGTCAGCCTTGTTTGGTGACCAACTCCTACCATTCTTCAGTGCTGCAACTGAACCACCCATGAATGTGCTGAATCCACATATAAAGTTTGGGTTAACTGCTGGGTCATATGCCATGATGTCAGTGTTGTTATTCTTTGGAACATAGCCCAACATCTTGCTTGTATAGTTTCTTGGTGTTGTGCTGGGTGTTCTTCTTCCACCAAATCCACCTCTACCAGTCGTTCCCTCATCACTGCCACTTCTTGAGCCACCTTCAGTAGAGCCACCACCAGTATTTGGATTATTGGTGCTTGCCCCACCGAAACTACTCCTTGTATTCCTGAGTGTCAGCCCATTCTTTTCAGTTGGTAGATTGCTATTATATGGGTCTTCATGTGGATAACATGTCTGCCACTCCACAATGTTCGACTTGCCATTATATGTAGACTGTGTTGGGTTGCCATTCACATATTGTTTATTATATTTGCCCTTGATTAATTCAATATCATCATCATAGTTCCTGACAATATGTAGTTCAAATGGTGTTGCTTCTCTTAAGTCCTGATTAATGGTAACACCCGTCTCCACGATGTCATTGCCTTGTGAATTAAGCACATATTGTTTTACATCATATGTGGCATTGGTTTGTGTAATACCCTGTACTTCAACTTCGAACTTATAAAAACCACTTGCTGGTATCACAATGATATGCTCGTTGGGCTGATACATGTAGCACACACTTTGGTTCATTGTGACATTGCCAATCGATAAAAGGTCATACAGGTAAACGCTTTTAAAATTGTATTCCTGATATGTGCCACTTGGACCCATTGAACCACCAAATTGTCCCCTTGGATTAAGCACCCTGAAATAAGGAAACTCCAACTCCTGCTCATATGCTGCAATGTTGCTTGAATTGGTTGTTGCAACAACTTGCATTGACACCTTGCCAAAGTTGTCATTGCCCAGATTATATGTGGGGTCTTGTTCGTCAGCCAAATTAACTGAGCAATATATCTTATTCAGGAAATAATCATATAGTGCATCACCATCCACATTATAGCCCTTGTGTTCGAAACACTTCTTAAGTGTTGTAATCATCTTCAATGACGGGTAGAAACTCTCCACATACCATCTGTTGTATTTGTCAAAATCATATTTGCTGGTATATGTCTTACCCACTTCGTCCTCACTGGTTGGTACTTTTTGGAATGGTCCATAAGATACCAGTGGGAACACAACATCAGTGTCAAGTTCAGCATTGATGTCATTAATGGTTGCCACACCATCGAACGGGATATACCACTCAAGTTCATTCATTTTTGCATCACCAAATATCTCGTCCAAATCCAGTGCTCTAATTGCCACCAAGTTCACATTATATCCATCTTTTTGAGATATGGAGTTAAGTGTTAGACTGCCATTGAATAATAGGCTACCATTGGCATATACCCTTGCAGTATATTGGCTAATAAATTTATTATTCTTCGACAGGTTATTGGCATGGTCGAATATCTTATTGTTCGTTGGTGTTGCAGGCAAGTTAAAAGAAAATGAGTACTCAGCCCTTGTTGTGGACAGGGTTGTTGGGTCACTGACCACATTGTTAAGCCTAAGATTAAGGCTTTCTGCTGATGTGATGTCGGCCAGTTGGTCATTTATCCATAATTCTATATTGCTTTCCTTGTAAACCATTTTTTAAAAATATTTTTTAATTATATAATTGAGGGCTTCATGCTATACCTATATGTGACAGATGCCCTGTATATATCATTCTGCTCAGTCTCATCGATATTTACATTCTTCAAAAGCACTACATTTTCTTCGCCATTAACAACTGTCCATATATATGGACTTTGCAATAATGAATTGAATATGTAAGTACCATGTTTTGGAATCAAATGTGATTGTATCGTCACCTCATAATCCACACTATTGTCGAATGATAATTCCAGTTCATTCTTATCATCTTCATAGTAGTCGAATATGTTTTTCTGATATGTCATGTCTGTCAGATTTCTGGTCTCACTCCTTTGTCCAACGAAGTCGAAGAAACTAATTCCTCCATACTCGTTCAGCCAGTAAAGCCTTGTGCATCCCTCAGTCATTGCAAGTGGCTTGATAACATTATACCTGATTTTTGTATTGCCAAATGTTACATCAATGTAGAATGCCTGTGAGAACAGTGGGTTATTAAAATTCATTTCATATGTTTTTAATTTTCTGCTGCTATATGGATTAGTCCATGTTGTTGTTGTGCTGGACAATACATTTTTTGCTGAGTCCAAATAATCAACAGTTATCGTCATACCAGCCAACATGTGAGCATAGAAACACACAGTAAGATATGGTTCATAAATATATAGTGGCATTGCATTGTCAACACCTGATTGGTCACCCCTTGATACATTCTGAGCAAATAGCATTGCACCTGTCGGCAATGTGAGATATTTATTGCCTTGGTTAACCATGTAGCCAACAGTTGTATAGTTTGTACCAATATTGCCAATGTTATTATATTCACCATCTTTATAGGAATTGATGGACAATTCATATGGTACTGCTTCGAACTTCTTACTAATCGTTGTAAGTACTGGTGACAAATTAAAAGCACACTCACCATCAGTAAACACCTTCTCAAGCGTTGTTACATATTCGCCATCACTGGTAATATCAACTGAGATGTCCTTGCCATTTAGGGTTGCTGTTGCACTACCATTCTGGTCAGTTACCGACAGGTAAGTTGAATCAATGTTTGTAACAACATTATAGTCCAACTCACCAATCCTCCTTGCTGTGAGCGTCACAGTGGCACCCGAATTAAACACATTGAATGTGGAGTACACAGTGGTACAGTTTCTCAATGCCCTTGCCACTGATGCTGCTGTTTGTGCTGGTTGTGCCATTGCCCTGAATGATTTATTTGCAACATCTGATGTGGTTGTGTTGGCTATTGTGTTGCCCATAATTGTGATTGTCCATTGCCCACTGGCGTTGGTGATTGCTGACAGGTCACCAATAAAGGTGAGCGATATTGTGGCATGTGTGCCATATTCGTCCTGTTTTACCTGCAATATCGTTGGCACATCACTCAGCGTCACGATATCTGTGGGAGGTGGATATTTGCCATTAAGATATATATTTTCGTTCATTTGTTAAAATACTTTATTTCGTCCATTAGTCGTTCAAAAATTGTATCTGCCCATTTCTCAAAATATTTATCAAGGAATGGCATGAGATATCTGGCATCAACGTTATCATTCAATTCCCCACTGGCATCAACATCAGTGTGCTTGAGATGCAGGAATGGTCTTGCTTCAATGGGTCGTTCATCAATAATCATTTTTTTATAGACCCAATATAGTATTTGTGCTTTGGACAGTTTGCCAATCCTGATGTTCTTGTCATTAATCCACTGTCTTAATGCTTCCTTCAAACCAGTCTTATTGCTTTTACCAGTCCTCTGCCATCCTAGAACAACCCACTTAAAGTGTTCAGCAATCTCAAATACCAGTGTGTTTTCATTCTCCACCTGCACATCAACGCTTTCAAATAGCCTTGAACCAACAAGGGTGTTCTTCTTTGCCCTCATGTTGTAACCATGAGCAATGATGCTTCTTTGCACTTCTTCCTTTATTTGCTGGGCCAATTCTTTTAATGCTGCTTGTATATCCATTGCTAACAGTTATTAGAAATAGGTAGTTTTATTATATCCAGAGTTAGTTCTTCTTCTGCTTCTGGTGTGACAGGGGTATCATTAAAAAAGTTTTCATACTCACACAGGTCAACTCCATTTGGCAGTTCTATTATAATGCTTGCCAATACACCTGCATTTCTCTGTGCTGTGTAATCTGACACTGTTGTTATTGCCCAATCATGCAATCTTATAATGTTATTCCACTCCTTGTTGTTATTCAGGAATGCAATTACATTTATTGCAACGTTGTAACATTCGTCCTGTATGGTTAATACATCCTTTTCTTCTGTGGGATGTCCAAGCACATATACATTAATCTCAGCCTTCACAATGTTTGTTGTTAGGTTGTATTGGTGATATTGCACATCATCCACATATACCTGAATGGTATCATAATTGTGTTGTGCATTGTTAGAGTCATCTCCTTGATACCTGACAGTTTCAACACCCTTGAAGCGTCCAAATGTATTCATTATTGCTTCTGTAATTTGCTTTAGAATCATAGTAGTAAACGTTATTTCTATTTACATATTTATAAACAAAAAAATGGGAGGTTATTTACCTCCCATGCTTTGCTTTTCTAATTGCCTCCTGGTACTCATCTTCCTCCCTATCAATTTTTTGTTTCTCCAACATGAACGTTAAAAATGTGAAGAAGTCTGTCAGGTATTCTTGCTTGATTTCAGCAACTTTTGTAATTTCTTCACCCGCCATTTCAAAAAGAACTTTCTGGAATGACCAAGATTCGGCGAATTCTCTATATCCTGCCGAGTGAGGTTTATTGCTTCCTCCACCTGTGAATACAAGTGGGAAGGCATCTCTGATACCATGTATAAGTTCAAAAAAAAATTTATAATTGGCAGTATCTTTGTTATTGGTTGATTGCCAAACATCTTTTCTCTGTCCTCAAACTTTTCTGCTTCAAACTTTGAATCATAAATTTCATCAGGTTTTCTGCATAAGATTGCAAGCATTGCAGCATAGTTGTACTGGTCACTTTTAATAACAGTGTCGAATGATATGTACTCACCTGCCTTTAATTTCTCTAAGTAGTTTACCTGATATGTCTCACCATCAATTTCTATTTTATTGGTGGGTGCTTCTATTTCTGGTGTGGTATATATAAAATCCATTCTGTTTAGCATCTTCTCAACAAACTCTATTGGTAGTTGCATTACCTCATCCTTTGTTTTATCACACAATGCCTGCAATAAATCATAAATTTGTGCTTCACCTTCACCCTTTATTCTTTGCAAATTGCTGAACTTTGCCAGTGTCACATCGTCCCATGACTTTGGCAAATTCCACACACCCAAATCGATTATAATTTTTTCGTCATTCATTATCTAACTATTTTTAATCCAGCAGATACAAAACTGTTTCTGTTTATATCATTATTATGTCTAAATTGTTCCTTGCATTTTAGGGCAATACAAGCGGATAGGACAAAATCATCATGCCTTCCTGACTGTGCTTCAAACTGCATCTTACCTCCCTTTGTATATTTTACTATAAATGAACCTAATTCAGCAAATAGTCCAGTATCATCGTTATTAAAATGTATTTCTTTGTTGGCAATCTTAACTGCCATGTCTGACACTATTTCTTCTTTACTGGCATTGGTGGTTGTCCATTCATGTATCTTATCCCTTCGCTTCACCAACTTCCTAATTTCTGCAATCATTGGTGTACCAACACCATTATTCTCCAGATATGCTGCAACAAGTGTGGGGGTAGAGTTTATAATATTTGCAATCTTATTATACTTAACATCTAGTGTTCCTTCAATCTTATATTGCTTAACCTGCATCGATTCATTAATGAGTGTAACAACAGTAGCATCTTCACCATTTGCGGCTAAGTCCACTCCAATATGTATTTTCTCTTTATCGTTAAAAGTGAAGTCTGAAAAGCAATCCTGATAGTCCTTGAAGAATGTCAATGAAGAATCAAGGAACTCCACCATAAACTCCTGTCTAAAAGCAATGTCAGAGATATTTCTTTTAATTTCGTTTATTTCTTCTTCTGTGACAAGCGAGTCATCGAATATGGTTGCAGTTATTTCCTTATACCCTTTTTCACCGGCCACAGCCTTTAAGAACATTGAATACCAAAATCCTCGCTTACCCCTGGGGGTGCTGATGCAAAGTACCTTTGGCTTCCTTGCTTTGATGATAGGGTAAATTACATTCGAAAATGGTTCCTCACCATTTGGTAATACATCAGGGTAGTAACTACATTCGTCCATCACCAATATACCATTTACTGTTGTTCCTCGAATGCTGGTATAGGCTTCAATACTGTGACATTGAAGTGTTGAACCATAAATGGTTTCAATTGTCAGGGTTGATGCATTCGCCTTTTTTATAATCCCTTTACCTTCAAGCATCTTTGTTATCTCAGTATATACCTTTCTACCTAACTGGAACGTTGGTGATATATAGACATTGTAAGTATTTTTTTTAAACAGATATTCAATTAGCATTATTTCTGCCAGTACTGTCTTTCCGCTAACATTGCCTACTCCATCTTGCAATCAGGAATTGTGTATCCTTATCGTGCAAGATTTCATAGGCTTCCCTCTGTTTCGGTGTAAGAGAAATTCGAAAATTAACATTAGTCATCGGTATCAAATCCAAAGTCAATAGTTATTTTTTCATCTAGTTTACCATTGAGGTTAACATTTTTGGTGTCGCCAATAAACAACTTTGCAATTGAGTCCAGCACTGACTTTGCACCAATGGTATTGCCAACCAGCATTGCATCAGCATATAGTTGGTAGTATTGGGAATAGAGTTTATCTTTTAACGTTTCAATATCTTCTTCCCTGTCTTCTCGGAGGCGCTTTGTAGCAGCCCAGTAATAATTAACTGCTGTTGTCTCCTTGTAAGGCTGAGATTGTTCCTCATACATACCTTCTTTTAGTTTGGTTATAATGTCTGAGCGTTGCACACCATTAACAATGTCAGCGGATATGGCTGCAATTAAGTCTTCAATTTCTTCATACTTCCTTGTCTTAGCCTTTTTCCCGTTGAAGAATGCTTTACTTTTTCTTTCCCCTTCTGGTCTTAAATGTGCTGCTACTCCCATTGTTTAGTCCTCCTTTGCTTTTCTGGGTCTGCCCCTTTTCTTTTCTGTGGGCGCTTGTTTTTCTTCTTCCTTAATAGGTGTAGGCTCTTCTTGTTTTAACGCCTCCTGAGCCTTCCTTTGTGCTTCCTCTGCTTCATATTGCTTCAGTGCATTCTCCAACTCCTGGATTCTGCCTCTAATACAGGTTGAACATGTGGTCGGTTTAGCAGTTTTGTTTAACACTCTATTATAAATTTCCGTTACCTGCTTGCCTGATGCATGGTAGCCTCTATTCTTGATATTGATTAATTTCTTTATAAGTGTTTTGTCTTCTTCTGAAATAAACATGATATTATTTATATTTTTTATTTTAATTATTCTTCCTCAGCAATGTGATATGTATTCACATCAACTGTCTTTCGTTTCTGGTCGATATACATGGCAATTGCATTGAGTACTGCCATGATTAAGCCTGATATTCCAAGCCATTGGTAGCCCATTATAAGCAGTGTGGTATATATTGCAACAAGTGACCAGAAGGTCAAACAGGTATTACAAATAAATGGTTTGTATTGCAGCCATTTGGGTAAGCCCCACACCTCAGTGATATTGTAGGTCAGATATTTTGTGGTAAGGAATATCACCAGCATTGCCAGCAATTGTCCAACTACATTGATATAATTCATGAGTCTCCTTTTTAATTTACATATTTGTTTTCAAAAAAATTATTTTAAGAAACTGTGCATCAGGAATTCGTCAAATGCTTTGGACAATTCTTCCTTTGTAACATTTTGTTTTACCCACTCCTTGATGGCAGTTACCCTTTGCCTGATTGCTTTTTCTCCAGTTAGTTGTCCAAGTTGTTTGAATGTGTTTGCTCCAACATACTTCAGGTTAAAAAGATTATAGTCATTGTGTGGAAAATTTGCTTCCACTGCCTTCATGATGTAGATTGTTGCAAAGTCCCTGTATACATCTTGCAGTAGTTTCTCATCAAGTGTCAGGTTGGTGTTATTATTCCACTCCTCATAGGTGGACATTAGTTTCTCAGCCTCTATTGATGTTTTCTTACTGTTTCTGGAATATTGTTTTTCTCTCTTGATGTTCCTTGAGAATGCCTGAAAGAAATAATTGATGCATCCAGTTTCAGTGTTATCTTTTAACCCATGCTTATCAATGGTATCGTGACAGGTGATTATTGTTTGTGAGAATACATCTTCGTCAAATTGTTGTTTTGTGCCCAGACAATAGGCAATCATTTTTCTTTTCAGTGCATCATAGTTGTCATTGATGGTTTGCAGGAATTTGTTTGAATCAGTCATTATATTTACATTTATATATAAATATCATATTCCTGCAAAAAGTCTATAAATAATTGGAAAAAAATTGGATTTTATTTTTTAAAAGAAATAAATATAATACAAAGTATTATATTGCCAGTATAATAACACATTCGGAGATGGAGTTTATATAAATTATTATTAATTTTTCAGAATGCCTTTATATAAAGGGTTTGTTAAAGATTTATAAATATTTGTCAGGAATAATAATAATTGGAAATTAACAGTTATTTTTGCAAATAAATTGGAAATAAGTTGTCTTAAAAATAATTGTTATGCCAAAAGTATTAACACCAAAAATCAGACTGGTATTAAGGACTGAGAAGAAGAATAAAGATGGTTTGTTCCCCATATACCTGAGGGTTAACTTCAGGGGAATGGTGGAACGTTCCACAGGTTATTCATGTGATGTCGAGCATTGGGATGCATCAGGTGAACGGGTATTAAGGGGGTTTCCCAATTTTAAAACAATTAATGAAAATCTGTTAATGGTCAAGGCTGCTGCCATCAATGAGATGCAGAAGCAGAAGATTAATGGCAAGGGCTATAATTTGCAACAGGTTGTGGCTCCAGAGCCTTTATCAGATGCAAGGCTTGATGGTGGCAAGGCTGGCACATTATCGGGGCTTGTGGACAATTATATTGGGACTCATTCTTTGAAGAAGAATACTCTGTCATGTTGGCGACAACTAAAGAATCAGTTGGTGGAGTGGTTTAATGACAGGGTGGATAAGTGGGACATTGATGTTTATATTAAGAAGTGTGCTGAAAAGAACCTGTCAGAAAGCACAATGTCCATGCTGATGGGCAAGGTGCATGCATTGGGTTTGGAGATGAAGGGGCTTGAGGTGAAGAAGTGGCGTTGCAAGGTCAGGGATAAATATATCGACAGAAGGGCAATGAAATTCATTGAAGCAAGGCTGCTGGATATGGTAACAGTTTTTAATGCTGACAGAACAATGCACACATTCACTGACGAGTTTATAAATTCTTTTTCAAAGAAAAGGGGTGTTGCCAACTTGTGGTCACTTTATTACTATTACCTGCTATATCTCACAGCACTTGCCCCCATTGATTTGGCATTGTTGCAGAAGTCCAACATCGAGACTAAAACAATTGGTGGTGATGATTATTATATCATCAAGGGTAGAAGAAGCAAAACTGGCGTGGACTTTACCATTAGCATTAAGAAAACAATGGAGATGTCAGTGATTATTGGTGGCCCATTATATTTTAATCCGGGTCCATTCTATTTGCCAATTTGCAATGGACTTGATATTAGGAATTTCGATGCATGCAACCAACGTCAGAGAAACATTTTTAACAGGTGTTCAAAGTACTTGAAGCAACACTTTAGGGCAGTGAATGGTGTTATTGCTGAATATAATGCCACACATGATGACTTTATACCAGTCATTGATATGGATTGCACTTATTATTCAGCAAGGCATAGCAGGGCAACACAAATATACAACAGCCCCAATGCAACGCTTGGCATGCTAACAACACTGTTGGGACGTTCACCCAGCAACATCTCAGTTTATCTCAAGCAGTTGCAAAGCGAGTCAGACTTGGCAAGCATGGGAGATGCAATTGATGTATAATTAAAATGGGTGGTGCTTTTCTGGCATCACCCATAAAAACAATAAATTAATAATTAATTAAAAATCGAAAACAATAATTAAAGAATACTTTTAAACATGTCACAATTCTTTCACTATAGCCTGTTCAATTACCAGTCCAAATCTATCTTCATTTTCATATTCCTTCTTCATCGGGTTCCAGTGCCTATGGTTGGGGTAATAGTTTATTTTTAACTTGTCATTCATGTTCCATATTAACACATACCCATCACTTGTAAAGTTAATGTATAGCCTTTGCTCATCCAGTGTAAAGCCACTTTCCATGATTGCTGCATAAGCAGACATCTTCTTTGGCTCTATTAGTATGTCACCATACTCCTTGATTTTGTCCAGTGTTTCTTTTCTTTGTTTTAACTCTATATGGGTTTTTCTGCCCTTGGCATCAATGCCAACATAATCAATAGAGTTTAGTCGTTTATTCCTGCTGATTTTTTCAAACCATTTATACTTCTCATTAAACCTGACAAATAACTTGCTGTCAGCATCTTCCATCATGTCACAATATGTAAACTTATCCATTTTTAAGAAAAATAACTTTATAATAAATAGAGATATTTTCAAAAAAATAAATAAACTTTTGAAAAAAAAAAACGGGAGTTGAAACAGCATGAAAAACAACTCCCGTGACTTCTTTTCTTAAAAGGTATCTTAATAGCATCTATATCTACCAGATACCATACCCACCATTTGCCAGTTGTTTGGCCTTGAACTCGTTAATATTCCTACCAGCACTTGGTGGGAGAGTTTTCTTTTTTATATATATTTCAGGCAATTTTTCTTTTAAAAAAGTAAGGGCCGCTGAATAAAAATAATATTTTAATAATATGGATAACACTAATTACAAATTCATAAACGAGCAGAAAAATCAGCGACCCTTGGGATTATATATTTAGATACTAGAAGATGTTATTTCTTTCTATTGCCTCTGCTGCTTTTTGCCAGAATAATCATATTGGCATTCAGCGTTCTGGTAAATTCCTCAAGCAACATTGCCATTCTTTCACATTTGTCGAGCAATAATGCCTTTGTCATGTGTTCACCAATCAACCCAGAATACTCTATGCTTATAACAAACTTCTCACCTTGAGTTATACTTGATGGATAATCAATGATGTTGATTTCCTTTTCACTGCACATGTTGTATTTTATGTAAGTCTTGAAGCGTTTGCAAACACTGGATACAATTCTTTGCACATCTTCTTCTTCAGTTGTGAAGAATAAGTAAGATGTAATATGATAGCAGTGAGGTGCATCAAGGCTGAACTTGCCTTCCAGTTGAGACCTGTTGTTATTGAACTTCACATATTCAAACTTGTTCGGATGTTTTGCCATGATTACCATTCTTCAGGATAATTAGCCTTGATGAATTTATGAATTGCTTTGCTTAATTCCCTCGCTTCTGGAGTATCATCTTCTTGAAGTTGGTCTCGTTGATACTGGAGTATACCTTTAGTTAATAAGTCCTTGCACATGATAGTATTATTAGTTTTTGTTTTAATTATTGTTTTTAATTTCTTTGTACAATGCAAATATACAAAAAAAATCTTAAAAAAAATTAATTGAATATCAACTTTTTTCTTATTTCTTTACAAATTGGTGAGGGTGTGTAATATTATATTATCTAGTATATAAATATATTCTAGATTATATTTTTAAATATATTCTTTTAAATAATTAAAGAAATAACGATATTTTGTTTTATAACTAGATATAATAATTTTTTATTACTTAATAAAGAAATAAACTAATAATAAAAAAGATAATCGTTAAACTGTATCCAGTTTCTTTTTTTCTTATACCTAGCCTTGGTAAATAGATTGCCTTGACTATTAACTTAAAGGATACAGTTTCCCCTTATAGAAAACCAGAAAAAAATAAAATATCGTTATATTTCAATTTATTCCGGCTGTTTCAAGTATCTTCTTGACATTCCAAGTATTTAGCCCATCATTAGGATTTACCCATTAACCGAACCTAATGAGACTGGTTTCCCTTAAAGCCACATAAACCAGTAAGAATGTCTTGAACTAACTCTTTTTCGACCTATCGGAGAAAACTCCGTTCTATTTGAACTTTTAATCCGACTTCTAGCCTCAGTTCTACTTTTTACATTGGTGTTCCAAGGCGATACCGACATCATGGCAATGTCATAAGTGGTAAGTCTTGACTCATACCTGAGCCCCGTTTAAATGAGTTGCCTCGACTGTTAACTATTGTTAACATACTAATAAATAGAAAAAAGAAATGAAAAGTCAACACCAAATGAAAGAAATAGGGAAATCCCTACTAACAAATAGGGAAATCCCTACAGCGAATAGGGAAATCCCTATTTTTAACATAACCACTTCTTTTTTAAGACTTTTTTATGTATATTTGCTCAAATCCAAATATTTAATACTATGGGAAAGAAAAAATATTTTACAGAAGAAGAGCGAATTGCTGCTAAAAGAGCAGCCAGAAGAAGATGGTATTATAATAACAAGGAAAAGATTGCTGAATATCAGGCTGAATATAAACCTGAGTATTACCAGAATAATAAGGAAAGACTTGCTGAATATTATACTCAGTATTACTCAACGCCAAAAGGCAGAGCGAAGAACTTATTACATGGTTACAAACAAAGCGATAATCTCTACAACAGAGGCGAATGCACCTTAACGGTAGATTGGATTGTGGAAAATATCTTTTCTCAGCCTTGTCATTATTGTGGAAAAACCGATTGGCATGAATTGGGCTGTGACAGGATTGATAACTCATTGCCACATAGGCCAGACAATGTTGTTCCTTGTTGTGCTGAATGCAACACAAAAAAAGCAAGGTATTCCTATAGTGAGTATATGAGATTGATTGGTAAGATTGCCTAATATATAATAAGGTAAATAATACTTCGAGTGTTAAAATTAGTTAAAGATTTGCTTCTGATTTCTTTTTTAGGAATTTTTTTACTATATTTCCAACGCTTCGAATTTAGAAAAACACTCGAAGTTTAATCTTTTAAAAATTATAATAGCATGGCAAAGAAAACAAAGAACGCTGCCGATGTTCAGGGACTAGCAGCAACACCAACTATTACAGTTGAAGACCTCAAGCAGGATATCGAACAGATTATTTCAGAAGAAAATAAGGAGGATTGAAGTATGAATGAAAATGAAGGTTGTGTAAAAGGTTGTGCCTTTATTATTGGCTGCATTATTGGTGGATTTATAGCAGCAGGTATAATTAAATTATTACTATTATTATAATATTATGAGTAAGAAAGAAGTAAAACAAGGGTGGAATACCCTAATTAAGTGCCTCTTTGAGGCTGAAAAGAAAAACATCGAATTTGGACTGGACAATGCCATTGATGAGGTTGACACCTATGAGATAGATGACAGTCTTGAAGTCATTCAAAAACTCAAAGATTTCTGGGAAGAGGTTAATGGTGAGGAAGATTCACTTGAACACATTGACTTCAAGTATTGGGTTATTGAGGTATTTGGGATTCCCGACAAGAAAGCGTTTGAAACGCTTGTCAAGAAAATAAACAATAAAGCAGGCAAGGGGCGTTTCTGGGATGTCTTGGAAATCTCAGATGAGACCATCAAGGAAATGTGCAAGGTATTTGATTCAGGAGGATTGAAGCATGAATATCAATTACTATGACAGGAAAATGTATGAGATTGATAACAGCATGACTATGGCTTGGGATTATAATAAAGAGCAATTCA
>ODAI014659170.1_pt1 | contig 28616 bp, 13 predicted proteins | sample 1539321 | NCBI WGS metagenome assembly ODAI01 (sample SAMN02144231, study PRJEB22623) | gut metagenome | biome: sheep rumen | host: Ovis aries | place: New Zealand
ATAAACTTATAAGCAGTTTCTTCATATCTGGATTCTTAATTATTAATTCTTAATCACCACTCCGCCATTGCTCGGAATGTCAACATGCAAGGTCTGCTTCTTTGAGATTTTCGCTGTGGTCAGCCGGTTATTCAGATATAGACTTACGCTGCTGCCCTTTTCCAGCATCGGAAGTGAGAGAGTCGTGCTCAGAGGTTCTTTGCCGGCGTTTACTCCTGCTATATACCATTTGTCGCCGCTACGACGGGCGAAGATTACGTAGCGACCCGGGTAGCCGTCGATGAATTGCAGTTCGTCCCACGTCGTAGGCACCGCCTTCATGAAGTCGATGGCCCATGATGGGGCGTCGGTGAGGTTGTTCGGAGCGAGGGCAAAGTGCTGCACGGCACTCTGGAAAAGCACCGCCGTAGCAAGGGCATACACGTCTGACGTAATGCGGCGAGTGCCTTTATTGTTGTTGGCATTGTAGAACTTGTTCAAGGCCGAGCCTCCAAAGTCCATCGAACCCACGGTATTGCGCGTGAAAGGGTATGTGGCTCCGCACGCCTTTGCCTCGTTGTCGTTGAACTCCTGGCCGAAGTGCAAGTTCTCCGATGCGAGCACTGCTTCGGACGCAGCATAGTTCGGATACATCATCTCCCATCCACGCGGCAGTGTACATCCGTGGAAGATGACGAGCAGTCCGAACTCGTTGGCATCGGTAAGGATGTCTTCGTAGAGTTGCATCATCTGCTGTTTGTCGCCTCCGAAGAAATCAACCTTGATGCCTCGGATGCCGGTATCGTGCATCCATTTCATCTCGCGGCGTCGCTCGGCCTGGTGGTTCATCTTGCCGATAGGAGTCTGCGGAGCGTCATTCCAGGAGCCGTTGCTGTTATACCAGAGAAAAAGTCCCACGCCCTTTGAACGACCGTAGCGTGCCAGTTCGGCAATGCGGTCGTAGCCTATCTGCTTGTCCCAGAACGCATCGATGAGCACCGACTGATAGCCCATGGCTGCCGAGAAGTCGATGTAGCGCTTCTGCTCGTCGTAGTTGCATGAGCTGTCCATGCCGATGATCCACGACCATGTGCCCTTGCCGTAAGTGTATTCCTGCGACGCCTTGTATTTCGGGCTTACCAAGTCCCATGCTACGGTTGTCTCGGTGATGTCCTTGAGCGTGCCTATGGTGATGGTGCGCCAGGGGGTTGCGCATGGCAGTGATGTCTGTACTCCAGTTGAGCCCCATCCGTTGCATTCGTCTTCCTTAGGGAAGGCTATGGAGTAGGCGCCGTCGGAATACTGGAGGTGGCAGCCCACGTAACCGCCATCGGTGCCGGTCTCGGATATGAGTACCCATGCAGCTGGACTCTTGAACAGGCAGGGGAACGTATATCCGAATCCCCATCCGTTCTTGCCTATAGGCTCGTCGAAGGCGTAGCGCGTCTCGTAGCTTGGAGCTGTGCGTGCAAAGCCTGTCATCGCCTTCGACTGGGGGCAGAGAAACGATGTGGTGGCTTCGGGCAGACGGAACTCTGTGGTTTCCGCATTGATTACGGCTGCGATGGTGTTCTTCATCGGCAGCAGCTCGTAGCGGAATGCCACGTCGCGGTTGCTCACCTGAAAGCGGATGTTCATTGCCGGGCGGTCGTGCTGCGACAATTGTACCGTCAGGGCATTTGCATGATAGCTGACATGGCTCTGCTTGATATTCTTCAGGTCATAGTCACGCGTAACTTCCTCACCCGTAACATCAGTTAGTGTGAATCCGGAGGAGAGGTCGGCGCAATTCAGCTTCAGTCCTAATAGTGATGGACTAACCACTGTCTGGCCGTCGAGCCTCACTTCGTATTGTGGCTGTCCGTTGATATTATCCGATACTATCACTTGAATACGCTTGTCGGGACTCTCTACAGTGGCTTCGCGTGCCTGTGTGCTGATAATGCCCATAAGGGTGACGAATGTGAAAATGACTTTCCTCATAACTCTTTGAAACAAACTACTAACTACTATTTATCTAACTACTTGAAAAGCGACTGAGCCATCTTCCACAGGCTGCGACGCCATGTGAGGAACTCATGGGCGGTGCCCTCGGAAACGTATGCCTCGGCATTGTAGCCGGCAGCCTTAAGGTCTTCTACTGCCTTGCGAACACCGTCGGGGCGCTCTTTCTCACCTGTACTGATAAAGATATAGTTGGGTTTCGTCTTGCCACCGGCATTCTGTATCTCCTGAGGATTATACATGGCACCGCTCATCAGGCCATAACTTCCGAACACCTCCGGACGGCGCAGGGTGATGGAATGTGTCTCCATGCTTCCCATCGACAGACCAGCCATGGCACGGTTCTTCTTGTCGGCTTTGGTCAGGAAATGGCTGTCAACGTAGGGAATGAGCTCATCTACGAGTACTGTCTCGAAATCCTTGATGTCGAAATTGCGCAGTCCGCCAACGCGCACGCCATTCGTCATGCCGTAGGTCATTACCACGATGAACGGCTTTGCTTTGCCGTCGGCGATAAGGTTGTCCATGATGAGGCCTGCCTTGCCCTGTACGGGCCATGATGTCTCGTTCTCGCCCCATCCGTGCTGAAGATAGAGAACGGGATAGCGCTGAACTTCTGTTTTTCCATTCTTCAGTTTCACTGTTTTTCCGTATCCGGCAGGAGTATATACATAAGCCGTGCGCAGCTGGTCGCCGCCTACCTTCGACGGGAACAGAATCTTCTGGATGTTGCCGTGCTCGATGTCGGTGCGTTCGGCGTAGATGGCCTCGTCCTTTGCAGGCACTTCAATGCCTCCCATCCAGCGGCTGCCGCCGTAGTAACTGTTCGTGCCGGGGTCAATCACCGTGGCACCGTCGATAGAAATTGTGTAGTAGTGGAATCCTTCGTCCTCAGGCTTCAGTGTAGTGCCCATCCACGAGCCGTCCTGTTGCTTGCGAAGTGGAGTGCCCTGCATACCTCCCCCCCAACCGGCAGAAGCGATGACGTAGCGAGCCTTGGGAGCATCGATGCGGAAGCGCACATAGCCTTGAGAGTTCACCTGAGGATAGTCGTGTCCTGGCTGGCAGGTGCTGCACGGACGGAAGTCCTCTATGATTTGTGCATTATCGTAAGAGGGATTAAAGTCGCGGATGACGCGATAGGCGTTTTTCGGCTTGTAGTCGCTGTCAAATGGTAGAGGATAGTTGTTCTGGCCAAGCCAAGAGTCGCGGTCGCTGAGGTTCCAGAACGTCACACAGTCGATCTTGTCCTTATGATTTCTCAGCACACGGAACAATTCAGCATACTTTGCCTCCTGAAGCAACTTCATGTCGTTGGTAATCTTCACGCCCTCGTTGCGGCTGAAGCGCAGCTGACCGCCCATCTCCTCGTTGATGCGGATGTCGAGCTCGGTAACGTGGATGTGGTCAACAATCTCAGAATATTTCTGAACGGCAGCCTTTATGTCTTCAACAGATGGGCCGTAGATGTTGTAATGACCCTGCATGCCGATGCCGTCGATAGGCACTCCGGCTGCCTTCATTTCCTTCACCATATTATATATACGGTCGCGTTTTGCCGGGTCGCACTCATTGTAGTCGTTGTAGAACAATAGTGCGTTGGGGTCGGCTTCGCGTGCATATTCAAATGCCTTGCGTATGTATTCGTCGTTGCCGCATATCTTGTAGAAGTTTGACTCACGCAGAGGTTGTTTCACGTTGCGACCGCCGTCATTGATGGCCTCGTTGAACACATCCCAGCAGTAGATAATATCCTTATAACGTTGCATGATGGTCTGGATGTGCTCTTTCATGCGCTTGAAGAGCACTTCTTTCTTCACAAACTTCTTCTTCTTGTCGTAGAACATCCAATCGGCCATCTGACTGTGCCACATCAGACAGTGCCCGCGCAGTTTGATGCCGTTCTTACGGCAGAAGTCGGCAATACGGTCGGCACGCTCCCAGTTCCATACTCCTTCTTGAGGATGCACCTCGCCGGGTTTCATGTCATTTTCGGCGGTGATGCTGTTGAACTCCTTCTTTACGAGGGATGCCTGCTGTTCATCGCTTACGTTTCTCTGGTTGACAGCAACACCTATAAGGAAGTAGTCCTTATAGGCATCCTTTAGTGATTGTGCTCCTTGTGCGCCGGCACTGATGAAAGCCAGTGCGCATAGCACTGTCGAAAATAGTTTTTTCATTGTGATGGTTGCTTTTATTTAATCAATATCTTCTTTCCATTCATTATGTATATACCTTTACCGGGCTTGGCAACCCTTCGACCTTGAAGGTCGTAGAGGGAATTATCGTTTATTCTTTCGCTAACGTTATCTTGCGAAACGCATACGTCGCGTATGCCTGTCTCGTCATACCATCCTGCTTTTTTTATCTGGTCGAGGAATACTCGTGTGCGGTTGGGGAAATAGTCATAGAGCAGCCGGTTTCGCTCTGTCATGTAATGTTCATCTACGGTATATCGCTTGCCTTTCGATGTATATGGATGAACAGCATAGCGGTAGTCGCCCCAGCGGGCTGCTTCCATATACAGCGGCATGTGGATAACATTGTAGATACTGTCCCAAACGGCTATCACATTAGTGGGAGTTAGCAGACCGTCGCCGGTGAGCAGCTCATGGGCACGACGCGTGTAGCGGCTGATGAATTTCGGGTTCTGCACCAGACAGTGGAAAAACTCTGTTGGCATACCGTGATTGACAAGGTCGAGCTTGTTGTCCCACAAACTCTCAAAGATAAGTTCTGTGTCCCAGCATACGAACTTAAAAGGCATGGGCTTAGAACCGTTGGCTGCCACTGCGAACCAATTGTGGTGATCCCAGTCGTTGTTGCCACCGAACTGGTTCAGAATCATATAGTCGATGAAATTATCGATGTCGAGCAGTTTCTCTATGGTGTCGTTGGGAACGCCGTTTTCGTCTTTGCCTTCCAACTGGTAATAGTACTTGTCGTCGCCAGCCATGCGTACCACGCGCTTCATACGGTTCCATTTGTCGAGCGTTCCCTCGGATGCCTCGACATGATTACCGCCTTCCTCTTCAATCTTGATAATGTCGTAGTCGCTTTTCTTGCCTCCGAAGTGCTGTTTGCCGTAGTTGTCGTCGAGACGTTCGGCAATGTTATACAGGCCCCAATACATTCCGTTGAGGAACAGATGGACGTAGAGGGCATCAGAACAGATGCCGCTCATCTTCTTCTGCATACGTCGCATCCATACGTCGCGGGCATACTGAGCCTTAGTATGGTTGCTCGTTGACCAGTGCTGCCATGAGTTGCCGAAGTGACAACGGAACACAAGAGAGTTGAACTCCTGAGGCTCGTTCTCACCGAAGACGGGATATTCGAGTTTCGACGGACCGTAGTCTTTTTTAAACTTCACACGGAACGAGTGCTTTGGGTTCTTTTCTGCCAGACGGCCGTGTCCACCGTGCAGACGAAGGGCACAGTTGATGGAGAGGTCGTGGTTCTGAGGTCCACCAAAAAGCTCTATTGATGCTGGACGTTCCCAGCCGTTGCCGATGTTGTCGCCTACGGGTGTTCCGGTAAAGATGTATATGCCTCCCTTGACTGAGTCGCGTTCGTGGGAGAACAGGTTGTCCTTGTCAGTCACTATCGAGAGTATCGGCAGGCTGTGCAGACCTTCGAGAATCTTCGGACGGAGCGTAGCATTGGTGGTCATAGAGGGGTCCATGTCGTAGTCGGCAATGGCAGTGCCGTAAATTTGTGTGTAGTTTCCCCATGTGGTAGGGTATCCCTCGGGAGCTCCCTCTTGTGATAGCAGCGAACTTTCAAATATATATGTCTGCGTAGCCGGTGCCGATACCGTGGAGCCGTTCACCTCTATAGCCCTTAGGCATGTGGTCTTGTTTAGGGACACTGCTGCAGTATATTCTTTACTCGCCGTCGTAGGTTCGGTTCCGTCAGTAGTGTAGTAAATCTTTGCCGAGGGCGATGATGCCGTCAGAGTGACACGGATATAGCTGCGGTTGAAGATGCCGTGCTTCGTTCCGAACTGTGGTTGGGCGTGCATTCCTAACATGTTGCACACAACCATGGTGATGATGGTTAAAATTCTCATGGATTCACTTTATTTTATCCCAAGCAATTTTTCCTAAAAGCTCATATCCGGCAGGATTCAGATGAAGCCAATCGCTTTGATACTGAGGAAGACAACAGTCGGGATGTGCAGGGTTGCGCGTGGCGGCATCGAAGTCGATGATGCCGTCGGCATCCTTGCATGAACGTATCCAATCGTTTACCACTTGACGCGTAGCTTCATGGAAATGCGAGGCATAGAAACTTTTTCCGAAAGCGGTGATGGTTGCGAGGTAAATCCTCATGCCATTGTTGTGAGCCTTGCGTATGAAAGTCTGGTAGGTGTGGATGAGAGAGTCGGCAACAACCTCATACTGCCCCTTTGCACCACCTATGTCATTGACACCGTAAAACACGATGAGGTCGGTTACACCTGTCTGTCCCAGCACGTCGCGGTCGAAGCGAACACGCCCGCAGTTCTGCCAGGGAGCCATGGTCATGCACGTGCCGCCGATACCAAGGTTCAGTACGCCCATCTTCCCCTCTGCGTTCTCAGCGAGAAAATCAGTCCAGCGATTTTGGGCATCGGTAGTCGTTCCGCGTCCGTCGGTGATTGAGTTGCCGAGTGCCACCACGCATCGGGGCCTTTCATCAGTGAGGACATCAAGACTGCTGATGTTATACCAATGTTCGAGGGTTTCGGCTGCTGTGAAGTCGGCCTTTGGCTTTCCTTCTCCTTCTATTATATAAGATGTGGTGCGAGAGCCACGGTGGCAGGTTGCAGTATTAGGCACGTTGTCGCCATAGCTGATGGTGACTGCCAATCGCTGCAAGGGCTTTAGTTCGTAGTTGAGAGCATCGGAGATGATCGTCTTGCCTGCCTCGATGGTGATGTTCTTCTTTCCTGCGAACTTCAGGTATTTAGCACTCTTCGTATCAATGTGCCATGCACCGGAGGCGTCGGCGATATAAACAGCCTTGATGTCAACGGCCTGATGGCTGAACTCGTTTGAAAGTTTCAGCCGTAGGGTCTTGCCTCCGAGCGACACATGGATAATCTGCCGAAGCGTGCGGTTGGCAAGAGAGGTCTTTGGCATGTCGCCCTTACCGGGAGCCTCGGTAGCAGTAGCCCAGGTGCCCGTCCACTGCTGGGCGTTACAGGTTATCGCCACAACAGCTGCAAATATTATTAAAAGTCTCTTCATAGCCCTAATCACTTAATCATGACTTTTCGGATTGATCCGTCCTTCATCTTGATGATGTTAAGACCACGATGGAGAGTAGAACTCTTTATACCGCCGATGGTATAAATCTCATTTGTCGGGAATCCATTATCGTCTGACGAAGCACTGATGTCGTTAATGCCTGTTACTACTTTTGCTTTGGTAATACGGCAGGTGGCAAGGAGGTACTCCGAGAAACCACCTGTGCTCTGGAAACGGATGACATAGTTTCCGGCTGTGCTTATGGTGAACTCCAGCTCACGAAGCTCGGCTGAAGAGATGTTGGCAGCAGTGTTACCATCGGCATTTGGCATTGCAACATATTCATTTGACTTGGCGATGACGGTATTTGTAGATGATAGAATCTGGGCAGTGTAAGTCGGTGTCCCCTTCCATGCTGCCATGTTGTATGTCAGTTTATACTTTCCTGGTTCGAGATTCAAACGATAGTCAGCCTGACGACCGTATTCTGCCATCGATTCACGCCAGTAGAGGGCTGCTCCCTCAAAGCCGGTGAAACCAGTCATTGTACGGGCACCGCTGCCATAGTTGTTTGGATATTGATGTATCTCGCTGCCACCCTGAACGGCTCTCCATCCAGCGGGGAAGTTTCCGCCGAGTACACCCTCGAATGTCATTTCATATACAGAGTTCAAGTTGGTAAACACCGGCTTCAAGATAACGCTGCCTTCTGGCATTATGAAGCTGTTGTCTTCGATTACGATATTGCCAAGGATAATCTGCCAACCGTCGAAACGATAACCCTCGTCGGCCTCTGCCGTAAGTGTCACGATGGAGTCGCACTCTGCTTCTGCGAGCGATGCTGATGCTGTGCCGCCTTCTGTCTGCTTGATAGTAATAGGATGTGAGATTACGGGAGCGGTGCGAATCTCTGCGCAAGGAGCGTAGGTAACGTTGTCGATGGTCAGCTCTGTGGCGCCACTGTTACGAAGCATCAGTCCGGTGACACCGGCTGGAAGTTCGACTTCAAATTTAGCCTTTCTCCATTTGTTGTAGCCCGTCTTGGTGATAGGTATTTTATACGTTGTTTTGTTGACAACTGCAGTCAGTTCACCCTCTCTTTCTTCGGTTGTCGTGTATCGAACGGCAATGGTATATTTGCCAGACGCTTTCACGTTGATTGAGTCGCGCAGAGCAGCCTGAGTGTTGGTGCCCATCTCTACAAATCCCATGGCTGTCTGTCCGCGAACATCACGGCGCTGGTTGTAGGCATCGGTTACAACAAAGTTCACGTTGCGGAAGTCCATATCCTCTGCTTCGGTGATGATATCGTCAATGTAAGGCTCGGGAGCTAACGGCTTTTCAAGCTCAGCAACCTCGATGTAGTCGCTTTTTTTGTCTGTTCCTGTACCGGAGCAATTGATGGTTATTTCAATAGGTCCCATGTGGTTCACCGTGACGGTATATTCCTTGTTTGCAGAATCCCACGTTCCGCGCGGCAGACGAGTGGTCTTTGCATCTGCACGCAGTTTGTACGTCATACTTGGCTGGCTTGTAACTCCTTTGACGATGATATAGTCATATACGATACTTGTGGTGTCGGAACGGTAGTTGTTCAAATATACTTCTATCTTGTCGGCATACTCATGGATTATACCAGTACCATATTTATTGTATTTCAGCGTGAGTGTGTCACAGCTGTTATACTGAAGGGGAATGTCGGCTGATACCTGTGTATTGCCAGCGAGACAGCTGAAAGGGAAGTATGTCACGAGTTCGTTCTTATGTCGTGCCACGAACATATCGCCCTTGCTCACCTCTGGGTAGAGACTGTTGAATTCTTGCACTTTCTTTGCCTGCGTGTTCCATCGGCTACTGTACGCAGAACGCTTTACTTGAACGGGAATGCTCTTGGCAATGTCATCGTAGAGGGAGATGACGACAGGTATTGGTTGGTAGCGACCGGTCTTCTTGAAATAGCAGAAGTTGTCCATCCATTGACCGTTGTTGCGATTCATTGGATCGTCCTGTTTGTATAGGCCGTCGTAGAGGTCGCCGATAGAGGCATACGACTGTTCGTAGTTGTTATTGTTGATGTCGTTGAGAATAACCACCTTGTTGCGTCCTACCACTTCTTCGCGAGTTGGGATATATATGGTTCCGTCAATAACCTTGCGGAATATATCCTGCCAGCCGTTGGTGAAACCATTGAACTGTGCCCAGTTACGACGTTGGAAACCATTGACGGTGCTGCGGTTGATCTCATGGAAGTCTTCTGTCCAAATTAGTTCCGGACCATCCCATACGGCACCGCCGTTGATGGCAGTCTGTTCCATAACTGTTCCGAACCCCACGGCATTAGGATATTTAACTGGGTTCTTTCCCTCGCCGAAGAGAGCATCCATTGCACCGTTCCATCCACAGTTGTCGTAGCGTACACCATAGTTGGTGGCAAGACCAGAGATGAAAGGAGCGAGCGTAACGCTCTCGTTGTTGTAGAAACAGGAAGACGTGGTATATTTATATAGCCACAGACAGGCCTCCGGATAGTCATGGCAAGCCTTCAGCAAAGCGTTGTTGCGCTTCATCATGCCGATTGGGTTCAGACCGTGGCTCCAAATATTGCCACAGAAGCTGATGGTGAGAAAGCCGCCATACTTGTGGTGCATGGGTACGAGCTTGGAAAACAGTTCCAGACGCGATGCTTGGGTGCTGGAACTGTGGTCATTGGGTTCGTCGAAACCCCAGAATTGTTCGGCATAGTTCCAACCGAGAAAGTTCTTATAGCGTATAAAGAAATACTCGAAAGTGTCAAGCTCATCGTCCATTATATGGGTATGACCTCCACTGGCGGGCTGGCAGGTGAACCAAACATTGTTGGCGCAGCACACCGAAGCCCACGACTTATATGTCGGGATAGCAAGCTGAGGCTTCTGATAAATCTTCAAATCTTTGTCGTAGGAACAAGAGAGCGACAGATTGAAGCAAACGTATGGACGTATATCTTCGGGGATTAGGTCGATGATTTTCTGAGGGTCGGCATTGTTCCAGACATCGACGTGAATGAACCATAGCGGGTGGCGGTTGTCAATGGGACGGCGTTGCTGAGCCTCGGTCGGACTGACGAATGTGAAAATCATCACAAGCGTCATCACGGATTTCATGATGACGTTACTGAGCTTCTTTGAGCGGAAAATTTCTTTCATATCTCGATTTTATTTTAGTTTCCGCTGCAAAGTTACACCTTTTATACCGTAACTTTTTATCTATCCGTATCACATAGTTTCAAATTCGTATCACAGGTGCGCTATGTTTTTTGTAGATTATTTCACCTGCCATATCAGTAGTGAGATGCCTTTTTTCATTGGTTTTCCGGGCTTGCACACAAAGATTGAACGGTTGAGGAATTCATACTGGCTGTCTTTCGGGGCTTCGAAGCGCGGAGATGTTACAAAGTAAGGACTATCGTTGGGCTGGGAGTGGGCGAAGCCGACATTGCATACGTGGATTACGACACCGTCATCGGTGCGAATGTCATATTTGGCTTCCAGATTATTGGTATGTGTGGCGTTATCGTAGTATTGCTGGTCGCCGCCGCCGGGAATGATGGTGCCGCGTAGGCGCGGACCTTCGAAAGTACCTCCAGTGATTGGTATGAATTGCCGCTGACCACCTTCGATGGGCTGAATGTTGCGTGGAGCATCGAGTGTCACTTTCAGTTCCATGAGAAACTCCATGCCTGGTACAATCTTCTCGTTCTTATCGCCGATAACGATGACCATTCCGCCACGTGGCTGAAGTGTTATACTATCAGTGTCAAAGCCTGTGGTATGATTGATGCTCCATTTTTCGTTCTCCTTGATACCATCTGCAAAAATTGTTGTGGGAACGTTCTTGAAATTGCCAAGTGATGAGAGATCGAGATTTATTGTTTGGGGTTCATCCTTACCATTGAGAATGCCTACATACCAGCAGTTTCCGCATTTGCGAGCAATAGCAACGTATTCACCAGGATAACCCGAAATAAGACGGGTGTCATCCCATGTGGTGGGCAGACTGCTGAGAAAATCACGAACGGCGGAAGGCTGGGCACCGTAACTTTCCGGACGGTCGGCAAGATGTTGCAAACCGCTCTCGAAGACTACGGTCAGTGCCAGTTCATGGGCATGGGTGGTAATATGCGGATGCTGTGAGTCGCTGAAGGTACAAGGGGTATAGTCCATCGAACCAATAACATTGCGGGTAAATGGAAGTGTCGTATTGTGACGAGCTGCCCGAGCGGTGAAGTCGGCGACATTATTATACCACTCAGCTCCATAGACTGCTTCTATCGACATTAGGTTGGGATAGGTGCGCTGCCATCCGCGTGGAATGGTGGCACCGTGGAAATTAACTATCAGATGGTGCCGTGCCGCGCATTCGAGTAGGTCGATGCAATATTGCATAGTAGGCTGTTTGTCGCCTGCAAAGAAGTCGATCTTTACGCCAGCTACGCCCTTATCTTCGAGCATTTGGAACTCACGTTCACGTTTCTCGGGATCGTTCAGTCTGTACTGGGGACCGGGGGCACCGTTTGTCCATGCCGTTGATGAATTGTACCATAAAATCGGTTTCACTCCGTGTTCATGAGCATAGCGTATAGCATCATCAACAGTTTTGCCGTTAGTCATCTCGTCCCATTCGGCATCTATTAGGACGTATGGCAGTTTCATCTCTGATGCCATGTCGATATATTTCTTGACTATGGTATAATCCTTAGAACCGTGGTTATAAGCCCAGTATATCCATGAAACTACGCCGGGATGATAAAAGCTGGAATCGTTAGTACTGTCACTCATATCGGTGATGAGTGTAGAAGCGATAATGGTCTTTAGGTCTCCTACGATGACACAGCGCCATGGCGAGTGCCATTCTCCGCTTATGTCAAGGTCGTTGCGGTCGGGACATACACGATATTCATCTTTGATTTTGTCGTTGTAGAGTGATGAGGCACTGTGGAATCGTTCAATGTTAGCTTCAGAGATAAGAACGAAACAATCTTTGCTGCTTTCGATAAGTGCAGGGTAGCCCCAATGTTTCTTGCCTGCTGCTCCACGGATTACTTTGATATCGTCGAGTTGGTCGCTGCCATCAGTGTTTAACGGAAAGAAGGCCTCGTAAGGCTCCGTCCATGGTTGCATCCATCGTCGTGTACCATCGGCAATACGATAAGTCGTTTCTTCCGAGGCAAGCCTTGTAGAGGGGAGATCACGAAGTACATATCTGAATGACACACCATCATTGGAGAGGCGGAACACAATATCAGTGTGTCTCTTTTTTGCATCTAAAAAAGTATAGACATACTCGTTCATACTGTATTCGCAATGGCGGCGTTTCCCAGTTTGCATATTATACTTTTCGCTGATCTTCTTTGGACCGACCTGCATCACAAACTTTAGGTTTTGCCCACCGCCATCAGTTGTGGCGACACCCGTGCGAATAATGTCGAGAACCTGCTGCTTTCCAGCCATCACCTTAAATGATGTGCCATCACGTAGAAGTTCTATCTGTCCGTTGGGCGATGTCGCCTTCTTGTCTTTTGCATCTATGTTGATGGTAATAACAATAAGCACCAACAAGATGGTTAATTTATTGATTGCGGCCATATCCTAAGTTAATAATGCTGTGTTGCCTGTTATTTGCAGAGCCTTATCTCCGTGATGCGTGGCGACTGGTTTTTCTCTGCAGCAGTCAGCGTGATAGTGGCTGTTCCTGTCGTTGCTGGGATTTCAGTGGTTATGATGCCGTCGTTGCCTACATTGAACATACCGAGGTTGTGACCGTTGATGCTTAGAAGTACTGGCTCACGGTCGCGGAAGGCACTAATACGCAGTTTTGTTGCCTCCGTGGCATTCATTTTATAGGTGAATGATGAACGGGTGCGACGCCAATGTGTTCCGCCATCGCTGCCGTTCCAGCTGCCTTGTCCCATGAAGAAGTGGTCGCTCTCCGACTGCTGTTCACCGCAAAACACTTTATCGGTGGTTGATGCTTCAAGGGCTTGACGCTCTCTCTCCTCTTTTGCTAACTGCTCGCTTCGTGCCGTCCAATCCTGCTGAGAATATACGGGGAAGTATATCTGGTAGCGGCATTCATATAATTGGTAGAAAGGCTGAAGTATCATGCCCTCGTATTGTGGAAGTGTGACGCCAGTAAGACGGAAGGTTATCGGACGGTTGCTGACAGGAGTGAGATGGCTTATCACATCATCTGCATTGCTGATGATTGCCGGCATTTGGTTCTGCGGTATCTGTGGTCCGTTGGCAATATGTCCGCCACGGCTGTCGTCGGCATACATTCCGTCCTGGCGGTCGGTTCCGATTTTTGCGGCAAGCACGATTGGACCATAGAGGAACGAATACTGTGGCTTGCCGTCTGGTGTGCTCATGGCAGTAAGGTGCATGGGAAGGTCAACATGGATCTTATCACTGTCCTGCCACTTGCGACTGACCACGATGTAGCCGCCTTCGGTCTTCGTATCTACGATGGTGCCGTTGATGCTGACTTTTATTCCGTCAGTCCACCACGGCTTGCGTATCTTTACCGCCATCTTACGGACTTTCTTGCTGTGGATGATGATGTCTGTTGATGGTTCTTGAGGGAAATGGTTCGACTGTTCTATCGTCATATTGTCCCATGTAAGTGTGGAAGGAATGAATAAGTTTACGATGAGGTCGCCACCTTGATGCGCATATATCATCTCACCGTAGCGAGCCGGATTTTCCAATCCTGTTCCCACACAACACCACATCGAAGTCTGAGGTTGAGAATAAACACGGTAATGACCCGAACGCATAGGAGTGAAATAAACGAATCCTCCCTGTACGGGGTTCATTATTGACAGAATGTGATTGTAGAGTGCACGCTCATAGTAGTCCATGTAGCGGATGTCATCGCTCGTTTGATAGAGCATCTTCGTCAGTCGCAGCATATTATATGTGTTGCAGCTCTCTGGTCCCTGCTCGCTGAGTAGCAACTGCGAGAAGTCGTTGGTGGGATTGAAGTGCTCACGCATAGAGTTGCCTCCGATGGAGACGCTGCGCTGTCCGATTACAACATCCCAAAAGAAGGCTGCTGCCCGATTCCAATCCTCAAGTCCTTCGAGGTCAGCTATTCGTTTATATCCGATGATTTTCGGAATCTGTGTATTGGCATGTTTGCCCGTGAGATTGTCTTCGCCCTTGAGTAGTGGATCGAGCATTCGGCGGTCGCTGAACTGATGGGCGAGACGAAGATATTTCTTGTTGCCGGTAATTCCATATACGTCTGCAAATGTTTCATTGAGCCCTCCATGCTCTGAGCGTAACATCTCTTGAATCTGGTCGTCGGAGAGTTTGCTTACCTCGCTGATCATCCAATCGGTCAGCCGAATGAGCATTGTCTTTGCATTCTCGCGACCTGCCATCAGCCATGCATCGCGCAGTCCGGCATATATCTTGTGAATATTATAAAGGGGCACCCATCGATCGTTTAGTCCGAACGAGTTGGCGCGAATGTTTCCTTCGGCAATCTCATTCCATATTTTCAGTCCACCGGGAACACCCGACAGGTATCCGTTGCCCACTGCCTCCTGACAGCGTTGCAGTTCGCCGAGGAAATAGTCCATACGTGTCTCTATCTCCTTGTTGCCCGTGGCAGCATACATATATGCCAGGGCAGAAAGATAGTGGCCGCCGATATGTCCATCGAGGCCTGTGTTTTCCCAGTTGGTGTAGTTTTCTGCTTTTGGCTGTAGCCCGGCTCCTTTGAGATAAGGAGCAAGCAAACGATCGGCATCAAGACCAAGGAGGTAGTGGATGTCGTTCTGCTGATTTTTCAAAAACTGGCTGTCGCCCAGCCTTACACTGTTCACTGGGAACACATCTGTTTTGACAGTGAGTTCCTTTGCCATTGCCGACAAGCTCATCGTCAGGCACATACCAATAATTATACTTTTCATTTTATAGTGATTTTCTGTCCGGGCTTAGTAATGATGTCGTATTCATAGACTTTTTTTAGTTGTAAGTCGAGAACAGACAATTTGGAATTATTCTCTGGTCGTTTGATAGCTGCTGGCATTAGCAGTTTGTTTGGGCATGTACCTTGTGCCGTTGTCATGTCTTTTGCCGTGAGTGGAATGTAGGAGCGCAGACGCAGTGTGCCTCCGATTGTCGAAGTGATAGTGGCAGAAGAGAGTTTTCCTGAGTGCCATTTCATATCGACGATGAATCCGCCGCGTGTTCGCAGTCCTTTCACCTCGCCCTCGCTCCAGCTGTCGGGGAGTGCAGGCAGAAGATGAACGGCTCCGTCATGGCTTTGCAGCAGCATTTCGCAAATGCCTGCAGCACAGCCGAAGTTGCCGTCAATCTGGAATGGAGGGTGGGCATCGAAGAGGTTCGGATAGGTTCGTCCGTCGGGATATTGTTCTGCCAGTCTGTCTTCAGGCAGCAGATGCAGCATGTTCTTTACAATCTGGAAAGCATGGTTGCCGTCAAGCATTCGCGCCCAGAAATTTATCTTCCATCCGAGGCTCCATCCCGTAGCCATGTCGCCCCGTTGTGTTAGAGTGTTAGCGGCTGCCTTGAAGAGTTCGGGATGTGAATAGGGTGAAATCTGATTTGACGGATACAGACCATATAAATGTGACACATGACGGTGCTGATCCTTCGGATTGTCGGCATCGATGAGCCATTCCTGCAGCTGTCCATACTGTCCAATCTGCATAGGTGGCAGAAGGTTGAGGGCTTTTACAAGCCGTTGGCGATATTCTTCATCGTTCTTTTGGAGTGCATCTATTGCTCCGATGGTTTGTGAAAATACGTCGAATACAATCTGATTATCCATCGTCGAGCCTGCGGTGACGTTGGTTCCTTTGCCTTTGGGACCGTGTTCGGGCGATACTGTTGGCACTGTCATCAGCCATCCGTATTTTGGATGCACCTGCATAAAGTCGAGCAAGAAGTCGGCAGCACCTTTAAGCACAGGGAAGTATTCCTCAAGGAATTTCTTATCGCCAGTGAATAGATAGTGCTGCCAAATATGCGTTGTAAGCCATGCTCCGCCAGTGGGGAACATTCCCCATGGTGTTCCGTCAACAGGACCGGCAATGCGCCAAAGGTCGGTATTGTGGTGGGCCACCCATCCGTCGCAGCCGTACATTGTGCGTGCGGTTTCGGCACCGGTTTCGCTAAGGTCGCGAATCATTGAGAACAGCGGCTGCTGTGTCTCGGCAAGATTACCGATGAGAGCAGGCCAGTAGTTCATCTCGGTATTGATGTTGATGGTATATTTCGAGTCCCACGGAGCATTCATTTTGTCGTTCCATACTCCCTGCAGGTTGCTCGGCTGTCCTCCGGGCTGTGATGACGAGATGAGCAGATAACGTCCATATTGCATCATCAGCGAGACCATATCGAGGTCACTGGCATCCTTCTCAAAGGCAACCACGCGTTTGTCGGTTTCCAGATTGGAGTTTGCCGACTTCGGCAGTGTCAGGCTGACGCGGTTGTACTGTTCTTGATACTTCTTGATGTGGTCGGCCAGCAGCTGTTTGTAGGACTTGTCCTTTACACTGGCCAGCGTCTGGTTGTTCTTCTTCACAGGTTGGCCGCTGATGTCTTTGTAGTTTACGAAGTTGGTGGCGGCGGTGATATAGAGTGTAGCGATGCTGGCATCGTCAACTGTCAGCTTATCTACACCATGCTTCACTTCACCGTCAGTCTCTACCATGACGCGGCACTCGGCCTTCAGTCCGGCCTTGATGCCCTCCTGCTCCACACCTTCGATAACAGCTGCCAGTTCGTTGACGGTACCGCTGATACCTTCTTGTTTGGAAATGGTAAACACTTGCTTCTGCAGCTGGGTGGTGAAATCAATATCAAATTCGAGTTCACCCTTTTTCGAGGACTCCAGCTGCACGATGATGATATTGTCGGTTTGCGAGGCAAAAACGGTGCGCTCGTACTTTACACCATTGTATTTATAGGACGTTGTAGTCAACGCATTGCTCAAGTTCAGCTCGCGGTGGTATTCCTGAACATTCTTGTGACCCAACTTCAGTTTCAGGCTGCCCATCGGCAGAAAGCGCATACCGTGAGGTCCTGGGATGAAATATTTGTCAATGACCTTGCTGGCCTCGTATTCCTTACCTTCGAAGACAAGGCGGCGCACTTCGTCAAGATGAGCTTTCGACTCACGGCTGTTGTTGTTATGGGGCGAACCGCTCCAAAATGTTTCTTCGTTGATCTGTATCTGTTCTATGTCGGTGCCGCCATATACCATTGCTCCCAGATGAGAGTTACCTATAGGTAGAGCCTCAAGCCAATGTGCTGCCGGTTTGCTATAGTGCAATCGATGCTGTTGTGCCAACATAAAAGATGCAGGCAACAGAAATATTGCGATTAATAATAAGTTCTTTTTCATATTGCCTGCAAATTTACGAAATTATGTCGGTTTGCAAAAATTTTATCCTACAAATTGAACTGAATCATCTGCATGGAGTAGGCGGGCATTTCCACATTCATCCGCTTCGAGGCCTTGATGGTCTCAGTACGTGGAGTGATGGGCTGCTTGTCGAAGTTGTTCTCATCATCGGCGTTGCCGCTGATAGTGGTCTTGATAGCAGTCTTCTTCACTCCAAAGCGGCTCAAGTTGATGTCGGCCGTCTTGGAGTCGGCACTTGCATTGCAGAGCTTTACGAAGAGCTGACGAGTTTTAACATTAAGAACTACCGACTGTTCCTGAAGCGAGGTGCCGTCTTTGATTTTTACGCAATCACCATAATAGTATTGGCCTGCTGACTGTCCGAACATCTGTTGAACATAGTAGCTGCATGTCAGGTACGGACGCTCGTTGTCGAAGTAGATGAGATCCGGATTCCAGTTTGTGGCGTTTTTCTTGGCGAAGAGTGGGGCGTATGAAGTCATACATACTACATCGCCGTTGCGCTCTACATGCAGTAGATAGAGACCCTCTGCCAGTGCATCAATCAGTTTTTTGTCTTTTGCTGCATATTCGCCGAGATATACCTTTGTCTGTCGGTCGCGAGGATATTTGTCGTACTGGCGGCTCTCAAGGAAATACTTGTTCGGCTCGTAGTAGTGTTCGTCGATGATAGGCATACCTAATTCTTCGGCAAGCTTCCAACCAGCCTCATAGTCAGGGTTGCCGGGATGAGACCCTGGACCGGCAGTGCCGACGATAATAATTTCAGGATGAGCCTTTGTTACACGTTCGTACATGTATTTGAACCGTTCGATAAACTCGGGAGAAATTTTCTCCTCATTTCCTAAACCTAAATATTTTAGATTGAAGGGTTTTGGGTGGCCGGCATCGGCACGCATCTTTGCCCACTTCGACTTTGCGGGGTCGCCGTTAGCCCATTCTATGAGGTCGATGGCATCCTGCACCCATTCGTCCATCTCCGACATCGGGCAGGCATCCTGAGCTTGTGTAGGCCACATGTTCCAGCCGCCGTTGGCTCCCTGACAGTTGACACCGCATGGAAGTATTGGTACAGGTTGCATACCGAGGTCTTCACAGAACTGGAAATACTCGTAGTAACCTAATCCCATTGACTGATGATACCCCCACGTGTTCTTCAGTCCGATGCGTTCTTCGCGCGGACCTATGGTAGTCTTCCATCGGTAGGTGTTCCAGAAGCCGTCGCCACCGCCGTGGACAACACAACCGCCGGGGAAGCGCATGAACTTCGGGTGAAGATTTTCCAGGGCCTCGGCAAGGTCTTTTCGAAGGCCATGTCCTTTGTATGTGTCTTGAGGCATCAGCGAGAGCATGTCAACGTCAATGTCGCCGAGTGTAAGCGAAAGAATCTGCAGTGCAGCTTTTTTACTGTCAGCGTTTGGTGTGAGTACGGCAGAGTATTTTTTCCACTGTGTATCGTTAACGTCGATTATAGTATCGGCAAGCAGTTTGGGATCTTTCCCGTGTCCTTGCGGTTCGACGAGGCAAATACGTAGTTGTTTTGCACTGCCGATGTTGCGCATGAATACAGAGAAGTCGTAGTTGGCGCCGGCCTTTACTGAGATGCCGTCGAAGCCGTCGTTCTGCAAGCCAAAGCCTTTCCAACCCTTGTAGTCTTTAAACTCTTTGACACGTTCTGTGTGAAGACGCATGTAGGTAGGGTTGTTTTTGTTCAGGCCGCCGGTCATGAAAACGTCCAGCTTTCCCAAGGAATGTCCTGGACGAATGATTTTCCATGCCGTGGAGGGTCCCCAGCCATTTCTCTCATTAGCGTTATACTCAAACGAACCGTTCTGCAGCAGTTCTGCATATAGACCACCGTCGGCCGAGCTGCTGATATCTTCAAAGAAGATACCGATAAGTTTGTCGCTGATTGCCTTGCCTCCGTAAGGTGCTTTCATCGTTTTCTGGGCTGTGATGCCCGTCGAGGTTAGCAACAGGGCTAATCCAAGGATTGTTTTCTTTACCATTGTAGTGTTAGTTTGTTTGATAGTAATTGTGATTAGATATTATTTTTATTTGAATATGAGCTGCGCAAACTGATATATGCTTTCGCGCCATACGGGCCATGTATGACCGCCGGGATATTCGTAGTAAGTGTATTGCAGGCCAATCTCGTCGAAGCGCTTCATCATTGCCTGGCAATTTTGGTAGGCGATGTCTTCCTTGCCGCCCATAGACAGCCAGAGCAGACGCAGATTTTTCTTATACGTAGAAAGCTGCTTCTCAATAGTGTCATAGTATAGGTCGCCGTTGGCCTCCTTCATCCACGGTGCACCTCCTTTGAACCATCCGCTGCTGAATACGCCGGCATAGCCTACGAGGTCTGGGCGTGCCACGATGGCGTTGAGGGTATGAATGCCACCCATTGATAAACCGGCCAGGGCGCGATTCTCGATGCCTGCTTTCACACGGTAGTTATTCTCAACAAACGGAATGCCGTCTTCTGTAAGACAACGCGTGAAGTCTTTTGTGTTACCGTCCATCATTACAATAATCATAGGCATAGCCTTACCTTCGGCTATAAGATTGTCGAGAATCACGTCGCATAGACCCTGTTGGTTCCATCCTCGCTCGTCCTCGCCCCCACCATGCTGAAGGTAGAGAACAGGATATTTCTTCTTATCCTTATTATATGTCGGTGGCGTATATACATACATGGTTTTCCACACGTTGTCAACTTTTGAATAATAACGATGGCGCACGACACTGCCGTGGGGAACATCCTTCATCTGAAATCGTGGTGACTTCACCTCATCATAGGGAATCTCAAGTCCGCTGGTCATGGCACTGCATCCGTAGAATGACTCACTGTTGGGGTCGTTGACGGTTACGCCGTCAACCTTGAGCGAATAGTAATGGAATCCCTCACTTTGTGAATCGGTTACTCCTGTCCATTCACCATTCACGTCGCGCTGCATGTCGTAGGTTTTTCCGCTGATATCTACCTGCACCTTTCGAGCCTCTGGAGCCTTTATGCGGAAATAAGCACGATGTTCGCTGTCGATCATCGGGAACTTGCGTCCCCTGATGTTTGAAGAGGCAGGTTTGGCGTCCGCAGGAATCTCTATGGGCTTGAATGTCTCGTAGCCTAACAGTTGAAGCATCTTTTCACCGTAGCGGCGTCCCAGTTCACGGTATCCGGCAGCATCGAAGTGCAGACGGTCTGGACCGTTGGTACAGCCTGCCGACGAGATTACCTGTGCCGTATGTAAAGTCTTGGGAAGCTCGTCAATCTGCTTATTCATTCTGATGCATTGTCCTTTTCCGTCGGCCTGGACTACCTCGCCTGCCAACAGTGGAACCTCTTCGGGCTTCAGCTGAAGGTCGCCCAAAAGACGGTCGTAAACCTGCTGTACCATCGAAGCCCAACGCAGATCGCCGGTGTTCGACTCGCCCTGATGCATAAGCACGCCCTTGATGACTCCGTCTTTTTGCGCTTTCTTGGCCAGTGTTACCAGTCGCTCATAAGGATTGTTGTCGTAGGCTTTGAGCATACCCACCATCCATTTGGGAGCACGCTTGACGTAATCGGCAATGCTGTCGGGCAGGAATCCCTGGATATGTATGCCTCCGATGGCAACATGAATTACTCCCACACGGATGTTGTCGGGAAGAGTCTGAATCATTGTGCGGCCAAAATAGTCGGCGGGTGTCAGACCGTTGTTGGGGCGGCATAGTGGAGGAATGGCTTCGCACCATTCTCCCATTTTTCGACCGCGTTGAGGGTCGTCAACGGCAGGCATGAGCAGGAAACGTGGACCGGGACTGACGAGGTCTTGAGCTTCAGGACGTGCTGCACCCTCCATGTTCGACTGTCCGAAACACAGAAAGATGTAAAAGTTCTTATCTACTTCGGCGCTCATAGTGTTAAATATTGTGACGAGTAGCATTGTCGTCAGAAAGGTTCTTAGTGGTTTCATTTTTTTTAAAGAGCTTTATTTAAATTTCCAATAGTCAAGACGCACATCACCTTTGGCATTGTCGAAGCAGATGTAAAGGTCGTGTACAGCGGTAGCCCCATTGACTTTTGCAGTATATTCCTTGTATCTTTCAGAGGAACCGGTAGGCTTGACGGTGAGTGTGCCGATGGCGGATCCATCGACAGCATCGAGTCGCAGTGTGATGTTGACGCTTCCAGTGGCAGCGGCAGCTATGGTGAACTGCTTCGCACCTTTATTTCCGAAGTCAACTCCGCGCACTCGTATATACTCGCCGTCGTTGATGTCGAATACATACATGTTCTTCTTGCCGGTAGAGTAGGGCATGTCTGTGACGACACCAGTGTTCTCGATGCCTATCTTGGATGTTTTAAGGCCCCAGCCCCATGCCATGGTTTCTGCCTCAACACGACGGTAGGGATTGAGCCATTCAAGCTGTTTCACTGGAGATTGGTCGAGCCAGTATGGCAGTTCGTCGATTGTTCCGTCAGCCCGATAGGTGATTTCTGAGACTGTCACTGAACGACGCTCGTGATGGATATAGCTCTCAAGATGCATCAAGTCGTAGTTCTGTCCGAAACAGTAGCTGTGTCCCTTGAAATCAACTATGCCTGGATGGTTGCCTCTGTCGCGGGGTGTGGGGCGCATGATGTAGCCTTTGCTCTCCCACGGTCCTGTGGGTGAGTCGCTCATGGCATAGCCTATAGCCTCAGGACAGCATGTGCTTGCATAGCCCAGATAGTATTTACCGTTGCGTTTGTAGAACCACGAACCTTCCTGATAGTGCTCTATGTGGTAAGGTATGTGGTGAACGCTGTCTTTCAGCGAAATCATGTCGTCGTTCAGTGGTGCATACATTGTGATGGGATTGCCCCAGTACATGTATGCCTGACCGTCGTCGTCGGTAAATACCGATGGGTCGATGTCGTACCAGTTTTTCTTGTCCCACACTATAGGTGCCCCAACGGTATCTTTAAACGGACCGTAGGGTGAGTCTGCCGTAAGCACTCCGATACCATGACCGTGAAGTGGGGCATAGAGATAATATTTGCCGTTGCGCTCAACCGTTTGGATTGCCCATGCTCCGTTGTCGCGACTGCGCCATTCGAAATCGCGCAGCGAAGCTACGGCTCCGTGTTCCGTCCAGTTCACCATGTCGGTAGTTGACCACAGAAGCCAGTCGTACATGAAGAATCCAGCAGAGCTCTTCTCGTTCACATCGGGAATTTCTTCGGGCGAGGCGTCGTGTGAGGTGAACAGGAATAGTGTGTCGCCTACGACGAGTGGTGCCGGATCGGCAGTGAACTTCGTTTGCATTGCGGGCATGTTCACCTGTTCAAGTGAGCGCAGTTCCCACCAGTCGAAGTTGAAGAGCTTTGGTCCTTTGCGGCCAGTGAATACGAGATAAAGGTCGCGGTTTCCGAGAGTTGACAGTACCGTACTCATTGGAGCAGTGATGTCGGCGGTAATGGTCTGCCACTGTTCCCATCCTCCGGTGCCGGGAATGTCAAGCTTCACAAGCAGCGGTCCCCTGACACTGTCAACATGCAGTTCGATGGCACCGCCGCGCAATCCGCTTGCCACACGTGCAGTGAACGTTCTTGGAATACGCTTTCCGAATGCCACATTCTGTAGCTTGATATAGTCGCCATTATTGATGTCGCTGACATATACACCAACCTGGTTGTTCTGCTCGGTCTTGATGCCTTTTGAGAATGCCATCGTCTCTGCCTCCACCTTGCGATATGGGTCGAAGGTGGCGATTGGCTTTACACCCTCGTCGGTGGGCAGGATGGTCGGGAACGAGCCATCAGCATTATATTTGAACTCTTCTACGGCGACGCTACGTCCGAATCCGCCACCTTTTGGCAGCTTTCCTGTGTGGTAGAAGAAATAGCTGTGACCGTTGAAGTCGGCAACACCGCAGTGGTTGGTGAATGATTTTGTATCGCTCAGCGGCATAATCTCGCCTGCATACTTCCACGGGCCGACAGGTGATGTAGCGGTGCTGTACGAGATATGTTCAGGCACACCTCCGGCAGCGTACAGCAGTTGGTAAGTTCCGTTGCGTTTGGTGAGCCACGGTCCTTCGACATAGCTGTCTTTGTATTTCTTTCCTTTTTCGCGTTTGTCCATCGACGGCGACCCGAAGGCCTCCTCGGTCATGTCAATCTGTCCCAGCTCGCCCGAGTAGGAAATCATGTCGCGGTTGAGCTTGAGGTAATATACGCGCGGGTTGCCCCACATTAGCCATGCCTGACCGTCGTCGTCGATGAATACAGTCGGGTCGATATGATCCCACGAGCCGTTCTCGAAGAGCGGTTTGCCCAGGGCATCACGGAAAGGACCTGTGGGCGAATCGCTTACGGCAACGCCGATGGCCATTCCTTTAGAGAGCCGCGAGTGGGCACATATATACCAGTAGAACTTACCATCGCGCTCGACACACTGGCTTGCCCATGCCCGGTCGTCGGCCCAGCGGAAACTTTCGAGTGCGAGTGGAGAGCCATGGTCCTGCCAGTTCACCATGTCTTTCGATGAGTAGATGCGCCATTCCTGCATCCAGAAGAAATCGGCATTATCTTCGTCGTGTCCGGTGTAAACATACATTGTTCCGTTGTGGACCATCGGTGCCGGGTCACTGGTGAACCATGTCTGCACGAAAGGATTCTGTGCAGCTATACTGCTAACGGATAATTGACAAATGATAATGGATAAACTTACAAGTAGCTTCTTCATATATTCTAAACTCTAAGTTTTTAACTCTTAACATATTTTTTCCCGTTGATAATGTAGAGACCCTTTGGTAGTGTAGAGCGGTCTTTGCCCATGTTGCGTCCATTGAGGTCGTAGATAGTAGAATCGTTTATCCTTTCACCATTATTCATGCATGGAGTTTCGCTAATGCCGGCAATATCTCCTTCATGGCGAAGATATACGTCGTCGAAGGTGATGGTGAGTGTGCTACTCCAGTTGTCGTTGGTGATGCTCAGCAATCCTTTGCAACCGTCGGCGAGTGTCTCCTTTGAGAGGTCGAAGACGACATTGAAGTTTTCGCGACGTGAGAAATCCACCGTTCCATAGTCATGGCTCTTTGCCACTCCTGCATCGTTGACATAATAGAGAGTAGTCTTAGACGACGAGTAATTCATCGTTGAAGTGACGTTCCTGACCTGCATCACCAGCTTTTGGGTGTTTGCTGGCAATTGTATGTAGCCTTTGCCCGTTGCCATGTATGAACTTAGTAGCGAGTTGTTATGGTCGAATTTCACGGTCTTGCCTGAAAGCTTGTACCTTGTGCCGAAGCCGCTGTTGGTGGTTGGCTGTTCATCGAGTCGTACAAAAGTATTTACCAGTGGCAACTGTTCGTCGTCGTAACGGTCGCGCGACTTGTAGAACCTAACCGTAGAAACGCTTGATGCTGGTATGGTTACCTCTGGTGCAACAGTCTCTTCGGGCGTGAGATTTGTGATGCGCGGCGTGCTTGTGCTCTTGACAGTTGGCACCAGTACCCCTCTCTTCGTTGCAAACGGAAGGTCGAGTATCACTTTTCGAGCCGTGCTTCCTGAATTGATGATAACTACCGCAATGGTGTCGTTAGTATCGTTGATATATGTTGAGCCTTCGAGTTGTACTGCTTCCTCGTCATACCATTTCGATTCCACACGTGTCATGCCTGTTACGAAATTTGAAAACTGTCGCATCACGTAGCCGCGCTTTGTGATACCTCCTGTAGATGTGCCGTTGGTGCCGTCGCCGATAAGTCCATAGTACCTCTTGGCAGTGTAGTGAATCCACGCATTGAAATCGCCAAGCATGCAAGTATTGATACTGCGGGCGAAGTTGAAGATGTCTTTGTCCCAGTCGAAATTACGTGTGGTGTTTTCAATCTCATTCCAGTTGATGAGATACTCCGTCATCCATAAATCCTTACCCTTCTTAGCCAGGTTCTTGTAGGCTGTCTGGATGCCGCCATACTGATGGCCTCCGTAGATGTCGAAACACGGCAGGACATCATCTTTATTCAGTGCATTGGCGTATGAGTCGTTGATGGCAAGAGGCTCAGGAGCGATAATCTTGCAGCTGATCTGGCGACCGTAGAGCTTCACGAACTTCGCAATGCTGTCGGGTGCCCACAGGCAACCGGCATATTTGGCAGGCCAGTCGGGTTCGTTCTGGATGGAGATGGCATCAAGCGTCACTCCATTGTCGCGCAGGTATTCCACGTAATCGTTGAGATATACGGCATAGTCTTTCCAGTGTTCACTCTTGAGATAGCCGTTGACGCCGTCTTGAGTCTGTGCATCGCTGGAATTGTTTGTCTTCCATTCGGCAGGCTGACCCCATGGCGATGCAAAGACTATCAGTCCTTTCTGCTTTGCATATTTTGCTGTGGCAAGTGAAGCTGGCCATGCATTACGTCCGATGGGAATATACAGTCGCATGATATTGCAGCCGATGGTGCTACCGGCTCCCCACACCTTGTCTATCTCGGCATTGGTCATGTGATTATACTGGAATGAGGGGCTGCATACGAAAGCCCCGAATCCAGTAATCTTCTGGTGGCGTACGGTGTCGATCTTCAGGACGGCGGTCTGCGCAGCTACGCTGATAGCGGATAATTGATAGATGATAAAGGATAAACTTATCAGCAGTTTCTTCATAATTTTACTTCATGTTTAACTCTTAATTGTTTTGGTGTCTGGAAGCGTTGCCTCCTAATTGTCAATCACTTTATATTCGAACGAATCTACATCGACAAAACCACCGGCCGTCTTCGTTGCATAGTTGAAGATTGCAAACTTTGTGCCCATAAAGAAGCGACGGTAGTCGAATATCATCTTATAGTCGTTGCCAATCTTTGTCCAACGACTGCCGTCGAAACTGTAGTAGAATGTGGCGATATCACGGTGTGGGGTGAAGTCTCCGTCGATGCGCAGCCAAACTTTCTTTCTCTTTATCTTTACGGCATCGCCCTGCTGTTCGCGCTTAACATCGGTGATTGCTTTTGAGCGGTTGTCGAGGCTGACGTGTTCCGAGGTCATTGTCAGCATGGTAGTCTTGCCGTCGCGGGCGATGGTTAGCAGACCGCTGTCACCATTGAATGCCGAGAAGCCGGCACGGTCGCCATCGTTCATCTTGCTGATGTCGAGACACACTATGCCAGAACATTTAGGACCTTCCATGCGCTGTGTGACGGTGTTAGGAGCGTCGTAGATGGAATTGGCAGTGCGACTGGTTTTCATACGGAGAAATCCTTGACGGTCTGTTAGCGACCACGCATTGTCAATGGGGTTGTGGTTCCACTGCCAGTGGAGACCGAGCTTTTCTGACGAGAAATCGTCGCTGTGGGTTATTTGGTTGTGCTTTGTTTCGCTGCCGCCAAAAGGCATTGTCTCTGGCACTTTGCCACTGTCGTCGCCGAGCATCGGCCATCCGTCAACCCATCGGCAGGGCATCAGAGTGAGCACACGTCCTACACCCCCGCGATCTTGGAAGATGACGCCATACCACTGACCGTCTTTGCCATCAACGATTGTTCCCTGTCCCACATATGGGAAACCACCGAAATCAGAGAGCAGTACGACTTTCTTCTCCCACTGCCCCAGTAAGTCGTTGGTGCGGTAGCACACCTGTCGGCGCTTGCCTCCGGCAGGCCATGAGATCATGAGCAGGTAATATGTGCCGTCTTTTTTCACCATGCGGCTGCCCTCAAGTAGGCCCGTTTCGTCTTTTTCGCGTTGGAAGATTTTACGGTGAGAACCTTCGACGACTGATTGGAGATCTTTGCTCAGTTCTACCATTTCTCCTGTGCCGAAGAATACATATACGCGGTCATCGTCGTCGAAGAAGAGTGATGCGTCGTGAAAATGGCGCAGGCGCGACACTATGGTCCACGGTCCTTCTGCTTTCGCTGCTGTCATGATATATGTTTCGCCGCCAGGATTGTCGTTGGGAGCAAAGAGCGCGTAGAAGCGTCCGTTGTGGTACTTCAGCGAGGTTGCCCACTGTCCGCGACCATACACCGTTCCTTCGTTCATGTCGTATTTTGGAGAGTCGGTGAGTTTGTCGAAAAGATAGCCTATGGTTTCCCAGTCGGTGAAGTCGGTTGAACGCATGATGGGGGCTCCAGGCATAAGGTGCATAGTTGTTGATACGAGGTAATAATAGTCGCCCACGCGTATGACGTCTGGGTCGGGAACATCCGACCAGAGCATGGGGTTCTTAATCGTACCGCTAATAGATAACGAACAAACAATGATGGATAAACTTATCAGCAGGCGCTTCATTTTTTCAAGCTCTTGATTTTCACTTGCAAAATTACTAATAAAGTGTATAATTACAATATTTTCTTGTTTTTATTTTTTCTTTTTTTGTCTCATTACCAAAAATCATATAAATTGGTGTATCCTTGTCTTCCGCTTTTTACATATTATTTTAAATTCGGACCGAGCAAAACTTACAGAATAATGAAAAGTAAATTGTAAGCATTTGATGAATTACAGGTTTTGCAAATTTTTGAATCGCAGAAATACCGTCGTCAGGAGCGACGCGAATTCCTGAATCGCGGAAATGCCGTCGTCTGGAGCGATGCGAATTCCTGAATCGCGGAAATGCCGTCGTCAGGAGCGACGCGAATTCCTGAATCGCGGAAATGCTGTCGTCTGGAACGACGCGGTATCCTGAGTCCGGATACCTGTTTCCAGCAAATTATCATTGACAGACTTTGCCGGTCAATCCGACCGCAATACTTAAAATTTACGACGGCATTTCCGTGATTCGGATAATGCCGTCGCAAATTATACAGGGTGTTCAGAAAAGTTACTTCACGATAACCTTCTTGCCACCGATGATGTTGATACCCTTCTGCGGAGTCTGCAGACGCTGGCCGGCGAGGTTGAATACCGGACCGTCAACCGTTACGTCGTCGGAAGCAGTGATGCCGCGGATACCGTCGGTACCGATGGTGTATTCATAC